>Ga0325403_1004836_pt1 | contig 12596 bp, 7 predicted proteins | sample PopdelMetagenome_19_FD_205665 | JGI IMG/M metagenome (GOLD analysis project Ga0325403, IMG submission 205665) | Populus deltoides microbial communities from Bellville, Georgia, United States - Xylem-PdKOR-R4 | ecosystem: Host-associated > Plants > Phyllosphere > Stem > Wood/Secondary xylem...
CCGAAGCATTATATTTCAATTATAATGATAAAAACTAATGCATATCATCTGTTTGGGTATACTTTGACGATGACTTTCAACTATTTCTGAATTAAAAGACTAAATATGCCATTAGAGAGGGACTCAAGAAAAAGCTTTCTAGTGGAGACAAATGGGACTACGTACAAAGTTTGCATCTTTACGTGGGTTGTTGCTTGTAGATTTTCTTGGGTCGAGCACTCAAATATTCCTTATTACACGCAGATTTTTGTGTGGCTGTACATAGAGAGCTGCATTGTATTGAATGGCAACCACAACACGTAGTAGTTCTGGCTTCAACTATTTTAAGGTAAGTGAACTACAATGCCATGAATTAAACTATTTATTTAATATAAAAGTACTATTCTTGTAATTTTATTTCACAGCTTAGATTTTTGACTTAAAGAAGTTCTTTGATAGAAATTAAAGTTTGAATTAACCGTATTCATATCCTCCATAATTAATTCTGCAACTTCTTCAATATTGCCATGAATTATATATGATCTAGGCTTGCTGCAACTTCTTCAATGCCATGAATTATATATGATCTAGGCTTGCCTAGCCACTTTGCACCGATAAAGAAGCAAATGTCACGAGTGGAAACCTTTTCAAGTACTGATCAATGCCTGTGATGATAATTTGAATTAATTTCTGGAGGAGGAAGCAAATTTAAACACATAACCAAAAATGAAAAGAAAATTAATGAATCAACATTTTATCATGTGGTTAGAAATATATATATAAATCATTTAACAATATATTCAAGAAAATATACAAAATATCTCCCTAATATGTTTATAAATGATTTAAAAAATAATGATATAAAGCCAGCAACATAGCCAAAGCCATCAAGGTGGAATATTTATGTCATTTTTCTTTTTCAGTATAATTTTTTGGTTTGCAAACGCTTGCTACTCATTTACTCTTTTGGTAGAAAGAAGAAAATTAAAAAAAATAGAAGCTCTCAAGCTGAAATACTCGAAGCATATATCAACAGATCAAAGACTAGGAAGTGATGAGGATAGGGCAGCCAAGTTTTGGATACTGCAGAGAGAATGACCCCATTAGGCTGGCCAGGCTCCGTGATTTCCCTTGAGATAATTCTAACAGTGCCATCATAGGAATCGGGTAGAGTTAACATAATCTGAACACAAACATGAATATATAAAAGGACAAGAAATCAACAGTTAAAAGTTGCATCATATGATCAGGAATATAAACTCATTCAGTTCCAAAAGAATAACAGTAATAAGCTAGCCAAGTACCGATAACAATAAAGTATAGCCCGATATCCATAGGTCTCCATCATTCTCCCCCCTGAGAAGAAAAATGATTGAGCGTAACATTAACATTTTGGGTTTTAAAATTTACAATAACCTCATCTCCGGGTTTAAACTCTTTAAAGCATGCTATCCTTCCCAATTCTTCAACCTCCTCGATAATGTTATCTAACCTTGCCACCGTCTCTACTAGCAAGGAAGCGAATGCCGCGAATGGAAGTGCCTCCGAGAACTCAAGGCTTGTGATAGCTATTTTACTTAGCTGTGGCCTCAACACCTTCCTCTCTGCTGCTTCCGATCTTGAATGTTCATTATTCAACCTTTTAGATTTCCATTCGAGTAATGCAGAATTGTCGGTCTTGAAACTTGGTAACGAGACTCCATTATATTTTTCACGCTTTTGGCTAGAATTAGCATGTGCAGCTGCTACGGCTAGCATGTTGGTGGCTTGGTTATTGTTGGAGCCCAGGAAAAGTCTTGGTTGAGACTTTAGGGCGTTGTTGAGGTCTTGCAAGGCTTCGTGGAGATTATCGGAGAGTATCTCAGGAGAGCAATGGCGTCGATTCCTTATACTATTGGCAAGCTCCATTAATGCTTTTGATAATTCATTGGTGACACGAATGCATGGATCTTTGAAGAGTACACGACAATGTTGTGGTGTCTAGCAAAATACAAGGCATTTAAACGAATATTAATTAAATTATGGTTTTTATTAATTAAGATGGCGGAGAAAAAGAGATCAAACTTGCTATGAAGCGTTTTTCTAAGTTAGTCCATGCTAACTATACAGCGTGCACCCTAACGTTGTTATTGTAAAATTTCCAAGGTATATTGTGATCAGGAAAACATAATGTTTAATATTAAGTTTGGAAGATCATTGATACCTGAATTTCAGATTGCAAACATCCATGTAAAGCTACAACAGTGTAACCGAAATGACGAAGAACGGCTCCTAGTTTCACATACTGTTGCCAAGGATATCTGCAATGCCTGGAGTGTCTTGGCTCCCAACTTGCATGTAATGCCTGCCCAAATTCGTGGTAACAAGAACATATTCAACAACAAAACCATTTATTTACTCAAGGTGACATAAACATACGGTACTAAAGAACTTACTAGAGTTTCATCTTGTGATTTTGAGTCTAATACTGCCTTGTATCCCTTGTAAATGGGATCCTCGGGTGACTTATCTTGGGTCGTTTCTTTCTCAACGTCATTAAAATATTCATTGACACAAGCTGCAAGATTTAAATTGACATCAAATTTTTACAAGAAGCCATTGGAAAAAGCAAATAAAGGAATAAAGAAAATTTGAAGGAAAGGAAATATTCAGAAAGAGAAATTCTTGGTTTTGATGTTGCATGTATACCTTCTATAGATTTAGCTAGCCCTTCAAGCTTGATCACCGTGGAATTATGGAGGTCTTCTCCGGACCAAATGGGGAATATAAAAAGAGTCATTACTAGGCAAACACCGCAACCCATGGCAATGGTGTAGAAGCGTTCATGTGCAATCTTTAATACATTGCTCACACGATAGCTTGACACCGTTATCAGATTAAAGGTCAAAAGGAATATGAGAACACCATAGTCATAGTTCTTCTTTATATAGGGAAAGAACCTCATGTATGTTGTTGCAGTTCCTGTCAAATTAAACACGAAAAGATGTTTTTATACAATAATATACCCAAAAAATCGTGAACTATTTGTTGAACTATTATACATTTTTTCTCTTTTGTAATGAGTTATTTAGGCATCGGATTAGATGTTTTCCACAGAAAGTATAATGATGTTTCATGGGTCTTGGATCATAGAACAGAACGATTTGAAAAATAAAACGAATATAAAAGAAATAAATTTATATACAAGCTCTTTTGTTTTTTTGCCTTTGATGCATGTAATGGAAATTAAATAGATCCATATTTGCGAGTAAAGAAATTTAGCAAGATATGATCAATTAATCAGTAGGGATTAGAACAAATGAATAACACAACAAACATTATTTTATTAGAATCTTTTACATGTTCCGTAAGAAATTGTTCCCAAAGTGGAAGCTATAAATTATTTGGCATCTGCATGTTCTCCTTAAAAGGGAATCTGAGCACATGTAAACACGATTTAGAGTGCTGTTATACTGAAAGAACAACATAATCACCACAATAAAATAGGAACTAGAGGTCAAAAATTTAAATTATCATCAGATGCTCTTCAGATAAATCTTAAGATTATCAACAGGCTAAATCAAGTGCCACTAAACGTGAAAATAGGTTAATTTTTTTAAAAAAATCTTCTGTGACATGGAATGAACTTTAAACTATTTCCATGAACAACGTCCTAGAAGACAGAAGCCATTGTTTTGAGAAAATGCTATTAGGAAGTTGTTTCTTCACTAAGCTAGAGGAAATTTCGAAAAGAACTTTCATCAAGGAATTAGCTGACTAGTTATTACCTATCACAAAAACTGCGGCCCCAATGAAAACAGCTCGAAAGACGAGCCCAGTTTTTTCTGCAATGTACCCAGTGAGAAATGCCAAAGACCCTGCTAAGAGGGTTCCTAAGCCTCTATTAAGTCCTTTGCACAAGGTTGCTCCTATCATCAAAAGAAAAAAGAAATGAATCAAACAAATGGATTTTTGTTATAATAATAAAAAACATAGCCAAACGATGAATATAATGCACGCTACCAAGCAATCAGATACATAAATTAACTGACCTGCAGTGAACTCAAGCACAACAACAACAGTCATGACGGCCCAAATAGCATTCTGGCCTATCCCTTTGAACAATGGCTCCAGAAGATACAACAAGGAAACCAATGTCAAAGACAAGCCAACTTTCAAAGCATGGACAACTCTTCTAGGATCATCCCGACCAACTCTCCAAACTGTTTGCCACAACTGACCAGGAAACCTTTTCAATTTCTCAGAAAAAGCTTTCATGTTTTTCTTCAAATTCTCCTTAGCTGATATAGGCATGACCAGCTCCATGATCACACGCACTCTGGAAGATCGACACCCTTAACCCTCTATATATATAAAATGAGGTGATTGATCTAAGAAGCAAAAGGTTAGATTAATGTGTATAATTGGAAACAGGTAAGATGATTAATCTTGGGTGTTGTGCGTTGTTAATTAATTAAGTTAAAGAAATGATTCATGCATAATCAATGATAGGGAAAGTATTAAAGAAATACTGTTGCTACTCGGAATGCTAGTGGGGAGTTTTGATGTGATATGAGAACTCCAACTTCTTTGAGAGGCCTGTGTTAACTCTATAAATATATATATGGAGGAGAGTATTGCTCATCCTTGCATTCACATGTCCTCCATTAAAAGGTCCATAGATATTCAACATGGGTTGCTTTTCACAAGGGGCATTGTCAGCCGAAAGAAGAAAACTTGAATCTGCTAACGACGTATGATTTCTTGTCTTATAGTATATATTAAAACAAATACATTTTTGTTTTATTGATGAACGTTAATGGAGGTTTCTATACGAGAGCCCCCCCCCCTAAAGAGGATTCACCATGTGTTAGGTGCTATAGTTCTACAAACATCGAAGTACTTGTACCTCTTTGCCAAGACATTCATGTCGTTAATAACCTAAAGAGAGTCCGAATGCTTCATTACTGTCATTAATATTTGTGTCTAAAGGATGCCCTACAATTCAGATTTCCACATATAATTAAGAGAGGTGGGGTCGAAATTCAGACTTGAGTAGGTATTTACGCCCATCCTGTAGAACAAGCACCGTACTTAAGCCTCTTACTGCATCAATTTTATTTTATTCTTTTAAAAAATCCTTGGTGAATATTTATGCGAGTTACAAGAGAATCTTTGTCTTGCATTTAAATTAAGTTTACAACAGTATGACCTGGTTATAAAATAAACAAAAAATCTAAACATTTAACCTATGTTTGAAAACATGGTTGAGATATTATTTTTTAAAATTTAAATTTTGTAATTTAAAAATAATTTTTTTATTAACATGTTGATATCAAAAATAATTTTTAAAAAATAAAAAAAATTATTTTAATATATCTTCAAGCAAATATTACTTTAAACAACAAAATCTCAATCATGCTTTTAATTACAAGAGATAATTATTGATATTGGAAAGAGATTAACCTGCATTAATTGAGGCCTGGTATTATCCCAGAAAGTGTAGGGACAGATCTACATTATTGAATATATTTGCATCAAGAGTCCTGTGGTCTTATAAATATAAATAACACATAATGACAATATTATGGTAATAGCGGAAGGGGAAAAAGAAGCACAAGTCATTCTCAGAATACGATAGTTTTCTAAATTCAAGGAACATGTGATGGTGGATTGGCCTTCTTAACTAGTTTGATTGACCCATTTTTCGGTCTCTTATTGGAAGTTTGGAAATTAACGAGCCCATAATTAAGTTCTCCAAAAAAAACCATTAGAACACGTAGTAAAATCTAGAGCATATGAAAGGTGGACCGAACAGATTAATGGCAAGGTTAATCAAAACGTTGTGGATATTTGTGTTTTTAGGTTCAAATAGAGGTTGGTTTGGCAGAGCCTAAACTTGATTTGAAGTTATTAAGTTCATGTCGTGGTTGAGGATGTTGACACGCTGCACTGTTGGGTCAGCAGCGCACCGCCGGTTAACCACTGAGAGAGAGGTGAGGAAGTTTTGTTTTACATGAAAAGTGAAGCTGGAACCACCCATCATTAAGAGTCACGAGAAATCCACAGCTAGCAAGTAGCTCAACGATAGCAACAATGGTGGAAAAGGGAAAGCTTCAGAGCTAATAATACTTAACCTAACATCAAGAAACCAAATTCACATGGGTATGTTGTTCTCAAACAGCTGTGCTCGATTTTGTGTGTGTATACTCTTCTCGTGCATTTCTCAACTTCTCGACTTGAGGCCTATGTTTGGCCATTTGGCTTTGAAACATTAATTAACAGAAAAAATAAAATAAAAACTAAAAGAGAAGGATATTTTACTCTACCTCTTTTATTATAATAGTTTTTTTTAGTTTTTTTTTTATAATTTTATCATTTAATATTAGATTTATTTTTTATTATGTTATCTCACTCTTATGATATAAATTGCGAGTTTGAGAGGTTAACCTGATTAAGGTTATCTTAGTCTCATTACCCTGGTCATGAGTTTGAGGGATTGACTTAAATTATTTTTTTAATATTTTTTTAGTTGATTTATTTTTTAATCACATCCTTCAATATTGAGTTGATTGAGAATTATGCTTCGTGATTTATTTTAATTTGTTTTTTTTGGGGTTATCTTGATCTATTATGACCCGGGTTACCAATTTGACAAGTTAACTTGTGTCGTTTTTAGATACCCTTTTATTTAATTGAATTTTTTTTATTTCAACTTTCAACATTGTGTTAATTAAAAATTAGATTTTAAAAATTATTTTGATTTATTTTATATGAAATTATTATAATTTTATAATTCGGGTTACAAATTTAATATATTAATCCAGATTGATCCAAGGAAATTCAATATTTATTTTATCTATTGCATCAAGAGCTTAGCTACAATTACAATTAGATTTCATTTTTTTTTTTGGAGTTTTTATAATATGATTTCTTACTTGAAAAATACAAGGGGAAACGGGAGAATAGTGCTATCCTTTGTATTCTGATCTCTTTCCTGTTCTACTCGAGCATTTGTTATTCGTTTTCTTGTAATTTTTTTTTTCAAGTCCACATGCAGCCAACTAACATGTTAGTTGTAAATTGTAGTGGAATTTTTTTATTAACATGTATGTTCGGGTTAGCTTACGTGCAACTTGACTAATTCTGTGAGTCCTGAGATTAACGACTATGCAAGTCTTCAGTGACCTTGAGATTTGTGAAATTCAAATTGGTGACCTTTAGGAAACAAACTTAAAACCTGATCAGTTGAATTATACTTCTTTAAAATTAGTGATATTATTATTATTGATGGCGGCGATAATAGTAATGGTGATGATGTAGAATCTTAAATGAGTATGGCTACAATTAAACAGAGATTGTTTTGATATTATTGAGATGTGATGTTTTGTGTTATCGGAGTTGTGTTGGGAGGTAAAAACAATGTTCGGTAACTAGGTACTCTAATGTATATATAAATATTTAAAGAAGTTAAACAAGTTAAATTGTTAATAATAGAGTAGGGAAACGATGCTGTAAGGAGCTTGTTCGGAAGTATCATCCTACTTTTTTTTCTTTTTTTTTTTTTGTTGGAGACGCATGTTTTTTTTTTTGCTCAGGTCGAGAAATTTTGGAAGAATATAGGATCCTGTCCTGTGGCTATTTCCGAACACATAGTTTGATAAATAAATGAAAAAATAAAATAAAATGAAAATCAGCAACGTAGCCTGGGCATGCATATGCTCGCGTAAACAAGAGAGAGAACGACTTCAATAAATTGGTCAAACATTTCAAGCAAATGGAAACAACAACGCAGAATTACTTTTTGCTCATTTCAAGGCTAAAAACACGAGCCTGACTCAAACTCGGTTCTTATTTACATCCATCCTCAGGTGTATTTTGCTGAAGCACCAGCAGTCAGACATGTATATGTCGGAAAAAAAAAAAAATTCCCATTGACTGCAAGTATTAAGATGCATAATATCAAGCATACCAGGGGAAAAACTGTGTTTTTCTTTTTATTCTTATTTCAAACTATGACTATGAACTCGCACCAAAAACACGGATTCTCTGTTCAACTGGAACCCGGCAGCACGGACAAGTAGCTTTCCCCTTCTTCCCGTAATTGCCACTGCAATTTGCACATATAACTTGGTGAGCACAAGGAAGTAAAACAATAGAGACTTCATCTTTCATACAAATCATGCATTTCCGGTCACAGTTGGCTCCTTTCTCGGATGAATTTTCCAGTTTCTCTATTTCATGAAGCAACCTAGCAATTGTTCCTCCTTGGGGCCTTGTCCTCTCAGACTTTCCTGATGGTAATGCATTTGATTGATAATTCAGCTCAGTGGACTCTGCAGCAGATTTCAGACGTGAAAACTCTTGTTCAAGTCTTTGGAGATCATCCTTGTGGCGCTGGAAGTCGATTTCTATCTTAAGGCGCAGAGCATCCAGCTTCCTTTTATTCTCAGCCTCGGTCGCTTCCTTGGAGCATCTTTCCTCTTCCACTAGGGCCAAAGCTTGCTCTTTTGCCTTCACTTCGTGCCTCCACTTCACCTGTAATAATAAAATTGCAATGAATAACTGTTTCCCTACTAATGTTTAAGATCAGGTAGAATGCACCCATAAATTAAATCTGGAACCAAAAAACTAATAACTTATAACTTGCTCCAAAACTGAGAAAAAAGGAAGCAGACGGGTTGCTAACTATATTAAACAGTCAGTTCTAAGACAGCTGGGGATCCCGAAAAGGCTGCTGAATAGATTCTTAAAGGAATGCAGCCTACCTAATGGCGTAGTATGACCAAGAAAGAGAGTGCTGGAGACACAAGAATGATAAATTAATCTACAGTGTTACCACATGCAGATTGCAGCTTTCAAAATTAATCTACAGTGTTACCATATAGTCTGCCAAATAAACTAGAGAGTGCAACAAGGAATCAGTGCTCATTCACCAATCAAAATTTGATCACAAACCAAACCAAACCAAACAAACAGAAATAAATAGTTGAGAGTTTCAATCAAAACCATGGAAACAATCATGTCAAAGCATGAGGAAATGCATGCATAATCTCAAAACCCATAGTAAATAATTATGATAAATTGACCAAATTTGGAACATCAGATGCATCATAAAATATGAAATAAGGACAAGTAAAATAGATAAATATATGGATAATTGTGCATGATGTCACAAACAAGTAACAGCATATGAATAAATGCATAAAATTTGATTAATCATTAGGCTTCTCTAAAATCAAATCACCACAGAAACAAAAGGATGACTTAGTAACCTTCAATGATTGAATTTTCACTCATTTTAATTTAGTAAACTGATAAAAGGAAAATGGACAATGCAGTCAATATCAAGCTTAAGAAGGTTGTGGAAGTTCTGTATCCAGGAAAATTTCCACTTTGGAGTGCATTTGAGTGTCATGGCACCTAGCTGCTCGCACTGGTGTTGACTTGCATCCCCATGCAAGTTTGCACCAGTATTAGGGGCCATGCACTCTCAAAAAGCTTAAGAAACATGTACGCTTGCAAAGAAAGAATGCAGACAGGGCAAAGGGTATGCTAAAGATTAAGATGCTAGATTCTATTTATTTATTTATTTCATAAGATAATAATCAATTATTTTAGGAGGCAGACGCTGGAAATCTTGAAAAGCTTTTGGCATCCCCTTCCTATTTTGAATAATGTTTAACTAAACTTTTTCCAAGTAATATTTTCTCATTTACAATGATGAGAGGAATGATAAAAGCTTCTTGAGAGTTTCCCAGTAGAGCCTTAATTTAAATTTATCAGTAATGACTCAAAACCTGTCACTCCAACAATCTAACAATTTCCTCGCAGAGCAAGGCCTCACCTGCATCACACCAAGAACAGTGATTAAATGTGCAATCATTTTCCATTAGCCTTGCACTTAAATCAACCAAAAGGTTTGCTTTCAAGACCAAAATTTAGCCATTGGGTCCAGTGTGACAACAATGAAGCATCATCCTTCTGCTGGTAGTGTATTTGCCTTCTCAATTCTACTAGATTTATGCAAGCCATTAAGGACAAAAACAAATCATATTCAAATATTAGGACCTTATTTTTGCAATCCTAAATGAAGCCCATACCAAATTACTCACAGCTAGCCTAAAATGTCATTCACCTAAAGGAGTAGTAGTTCAATCAACTGAAGCAGATAAAAATAACAGATGGAACAAGATTGAAAAACATGGCTGTGGACTACCAAGCTATAAAGACCCTAAATTCTCCATCTTCAAACAAGTTGAGCTCTGAGATCAGATGCAGAGGACACAACATCAAAGGCAAAATTATTCTCTCAATAATGTTAAAAGTTGCACAAGACTATATAGTCTTCTGTTCTAAGAAACTCTAATCCCAATAATTTAGAGTCCCAATCAATTAATGGCAGGAATCATGTGACTGAATATAATATCTAGAGCTTTACAGTTTATGAGGTTAAACTTATGCTTTCACAAATGTGCATTTTTATCTTGCTATCTGATCATTACAGGAACAACAAACCACTTTGCTTTAACTAGTGAGCTTTATAAATCTGGAGGCCCACCTTTTATCTTTCACTATTTTAAGGGTTTTTTTCCTTTTGTTGGGGGTTGGCGTGGGAGTTGAGTACTTGAATGATTTATCCTAAAACAATGCAGGCTAAGAGAAACTCATCAATCTAAGAATTCACCTTAACTTAAATTACAACATGAAAACCAAATATGTAGCAGGAAATCTTAATGGAGTTTGTCCATGTATGTGTGTAGTGGATTTAGGTATATAACACACCTCAGCTTCTTTCTGAGCATGCTCAATATTGGCCAAACATTGTTGCAACTCCTTGATCTTCTCTTTCTCATCTGCAATCTCAGCCTGCAGCTTAGTTTTCTGTTTCTCCCAAGCCAAAAGCCTCTTCAGGCACTTTTTCTCCCTCTTCGCTACCTCTAAACATGTTGTTACTGACTCTGATGCACTTAACTTAGAAGCCTCCATCTCTGCCCTGATTTCTGCATTCTCTGTCTCTAGCCGTCTCACAGCTGCATTTGCCCGGTCCACTTGACCACTAGCCTTCCTTAAAGCATTCTCCATCTCAGACAGCCTCTTCGCAGTTGAATCCTCCAGAGTCTGTTTCCCCTTCTTTAATCGCTGGGTCTCCTCTCTTTCCATCCTCAACATTTTAAGCTCTGTTAAATCACTGCTAAGCTTTCTGGCAGCTTGCATTGCCTTCTGATGCGCCCACTCCTTCCGCTCCTTCACTTGTTTATCCAAATCCTTTATATGTTGAAGCAGGGTGACTATCATATCATCCTTCTGATCTTCTCCTACAAGCTCCAAATTCTCATCAAGCTTCAAATTTTGAAGCTTGCTCAGCATTGAACTAATTCCTTCTTTGTTCTTTGAATCATGAGACTCCTCACCCTTCTTGATCATCCCTTCATCTGCCTTTGCAACTGAGGCAGCATCCCCCCCTGCAGTAACACTCATACAAGCCTGAACTTGCACCCGAGGTTGCATCTGCATCTGTTTCGAATTAGCTCTAAAACCAGCAGCAAACATTGCAACATTCCTTTTCAATAAAGACTTCATTGAAGGCGATAGATTAAACCTTTTAGGACACTCAATGTCCTTTTGCAAAGTCATTTCTGCACTATATGAGAAAAACCCATCAGGTGAAAACTCTGATCCTCCCCCACTTCCAAACCCCCATCCTCCATGAAACCTACACAATGCTGGTGCCACCACACCAACCCCATTATCAACCCCACTAACACTGTCTACAGTACCCTGAACATTACCACTCCCATTCCCCGGAAAACTCGTGACAGGAATTTCAAGCGCACTTGCTCTACCCACATGAAGATCACTCATCAACAAACACCACATAGCATCACCTTTACTAAAATGTGGCTTTACTTGTTGCAACAAACAAACCATACCCGCAAGGGAATACTCCTCTAATTGCCTTAAATCATTAAAAACAAGCTCCTTTTCATCTACATTTCCATTACTACTGCTACCACAATTATTACTATTCAAATAAGCCAATGAATTATGCAATATATTAGTCAGCACATCCATGCCGCCATAACAATACCCGTTACGCAAGATTGCCTTTAACGCAACATCCTCATCATAACCCAATCCAACAAGCTTAGAAATAGCTTCTTTATATAAGAATTCAAGATTTTTTAAAAGAATTTCTTCCAATTGCTCCTCAGTACAGTAGCCCCATCCGTTATCATCAAAATTAGAAATGGAGTTGTTGTTGTTGTTGTTATGGGTTGGATCGTGAAGACCAAGATGGTACGCTAAAGGTTTGAGACCCGATTCAAGTAGGGTTTTGGCATAAATACAGGGATCGAATTCAGTGTATTTGGCAGGGCGGGGCACCCTCCGATTTGCACGGACATGTTTTTCTCTAGCAGTGCAGCCCATATAGATTTATTTATAGATAGATAGACAGAATAAAAAAACTGTATGGAAAGATTGAATAGAGAGATAGATATATGTGAAAACAAGAATTAGATTAGGAATATTTGCAAACAGAGAGAGAAAGAAAGAAAGACTTACAGGAGGAGGTGGTGGTCGAGATTGGGGAGTTGTTTGGTGGTTGTCTGGGGTGAGTTTGGTGATTTTTGAGT
>Ga0325403_1004839_pt1 | contig 12593 bp, 6 predicted proteins | sample PopdelMetagenome_19_FD_205665 | JGI IMG/M metagenome (GOLD analysis project Ga0325403, IMG submission 205665) | Populus deltoides microbial communities from Bellville, Georgia, United States - Xylem-PdKOR-R4 | ecosystem: Host-associated > Plants > Phyllosphere > Stem > Wood/Secondary xylem...
TAAAGAATTCGGAGGAGGTTGGCGACCAATTCAATGAAGCACCACAACTGTTTATCAACTGACCCTCACTCTTTGCACAACCTTTATCTCACCGAATTAAGTTTTATTTTTATGTTTTTATATTTTAAAAGTATTTTTTTAAATAAATTTTATTTATTTATTTTATTTTAAATTAATATTTTTAAATCTGAGATTAAAAATAATTTTTTAAAAATAAAAAATATTATTTTAATATATTTTCAAATAAAAAATACTTTAAAAAACAACAATGACCACACTCTCAAAATATTTTATAGTTTCAAATAAAAATTGGATTAATTTTTTTTTTTAATTTTATAAAATTAAAAATATTTTTTTAAGTAAAACATATTTCAAAACACTACAACTAATATACTCCTATACACCCCCGTAAATATCATAGCTGTTTATTAACACCATCATCTCTCCAGCGTCAGAACATAAATTAAAGCAACATACGTCGATTGTCAAAATACATGGTAGGGTTTTGCGTAGCTTCAGCAGTGTTTAGGATTTTTTATAATAATTGTATTTTAAAATGTTTTTTATTTAAAAATATATTAAAATAATATATATTTTTTATTTTTTAAACCAACACAACCCAAAAATATATTAAAAAAATTCAAAATCTTTAAAAATATTCTTTTTAACACACAAACAATCACGCGTGAACGCATAATACAAAGCCAAGAAGGTTAGAGATAATGTAAGCAAATGGGCAAACTACAAAATGCCACTGATCCCTGAGGTCAGTGATGGACAGGTGTCGGTGGAGGAGAGGACAAGAGACAAGTGTCATTGATCGAATGGCTCCATGAGATTGATTGAACAAGTCTAGCCGTCACGAGTGGAAGCTAGCTGGACAGGAGAATGACCTAAAAACGCTGCAATTATTAATTAAGCAAGATGGAGTGAGGTAAGAGAGAGGCTAATTGAAATTAACGATGTAAATCACTGTGGAAAATTAAGTTCTTGGTGTCCTATATTAAGGGGCAGGAGAGCTCGCGGGATAAATCCAGAAAGAACAAGAGTGGTTCACTCAAAAGGACAGCGAGAGAAAAGTAAAGGCAAGAGCGTTAAGCGAGCTTTTTTTGGTTGCTGGTTTTTAAAAATTTAATCAATCCCCCCTCTCTGTATCACCCCGCTTCTCTGAATCCCTTTCTGTTAATCATCTGTCTTTCAAGTTATGGTTTTTGGGTTTGTTTTTTTGGAAGAAAGCAATGCTTAGAAAGCAAACTTAACAAAGATTTTATCTAAAGCCAGGTGTTTTCAGAATCGAGATCCAGTTTTTTTTTTTTGTGTTTTTGTAATCTCTAGAAAGTTTTAATCTTTCATTTTCTGTTGATTTTAAGCTTTTTTATTCTTCTTTTGTTTAGTCGAATCAGCTTGAAGGGTTGTTTTTTGGTCCCACAAGGTTGGTTTTTTAGGTTTTTGAATCTAAAGGGGTCGTCTATTTCCAAAACCTCTTTGATCTTTCTTGAATTTTTTTTCCTGAAACCCGAACCTGTTCTTTGATTTTAAACGAGAACCAGGTTCGTTATCTTAAAGTGATAAAATTTAGCTTCTTGTCTATAAATTTTGATTATTTTCTTGAAGGCTCTACAATGGATTTCCACAGTAGTAGTCCGCTTCAATCAGACCTCCTCGGGGGTGGTGAGTTAATGGAAGCACTTGAACCTTTTATGAGAAGTGCTTCCCCTTCAACTACCCCATCTCCTTCTCAAACCTCTAACTATCCTTCTTCTCCTTCTCCCCCCTCTACGTCATCTAGTCGGTTTTCTTTCTCCCCACAACCACCACAGCAACATGAACAGTCCCTTTTCAACCCAGATGGTTGCTGCTCTACGTCGACAACCTATCCATTTTCAACTGGGTTGTCGTTCAACGACCCAATGGGTCTCCAGCAACCATCCAGTTCAATTGGGCTTAACCACCTTACACCAACCCAGATCCACCAGATCCAAACCCAGATGCACCAGAATAACCTCTCATATCTTCAAGCTTACCAACAACCCCAAACGCTCAAATTCTTATCCCCAAAGCCGATCCCCATGAAACAAATCGGTACACAACCAAAAGCCACAAAACTTTATAGAGGAGTAAGGCAAAGGCACTGGGGCAAATGGGTCGCTGAGATCCGTTTGCCCAAGAACCGAACCCGACTCTGGCTTGGCACATTCGACACAGCAGAGGAGGCAGCTTTGGCTTATGACAGAGCAGCTTATAAACTAAGAGGCGACTTTGCAAGACTGAACTTCCCAAACTTACTCCACCAAGGGTCCTACATCGGCGAATACAAGCCTCTCCATTCCTCAGTGGATGCGAAACTTCAAGCTATTTGTAAAAGCTTGGAGAACTCTTCGCAGCAGAAACAAGGAGGGAAAGCAAAGAGGCAAAGTAACTCGACGAAGAAGAAAGCCAACTTGGCAGTGGTGACCCAGGAGGAGGAGCAAGTGGTTGTTAAGGCTGAGACAGAGTCCTCGGCATTGACGGAGAGTACTGGGTCAGGTGGATCTTCGCCTTTGTCGGATCTGACGTTTCCGGATTTTGAGGAAGCACCGTTGGATTTTGAATCGGGGAATTTTATGTTGCAGAAGTATCCCTCTTATGAGATTGATTGGGCTTCAATTTTATCTTAGATTCGTTTTGTTATTGTCTCGTCCTGTTATTGTTATTTTTAGTTGCCTTTAGATTTAGGGATTTGGTCGCTGCGATGAAGTTTTTGGCAGTTGCAGCAGAAGGGCCAAGATTAGTTATATCAAGTTTGTAGTTGGGAGATTTAGATTGTACTAGGTGTTATTAATGATAGGTAAATAATGTTTGTATCATGTAAATTTCCATCCATGGTTAGCTGGTCTTTTTATCTCCAGCTGAGCCATGGAGACATTTGTATTTTCTTGTTTGGTGTGCCATGGTCATTATATAAGAATTTGTTGTCTTTGCCTTGGCTTTGCTAGTTGATCTAACCCCAATTACATGTGATGAACAAAAGAAACTGGGGGTGCTTTTGTCCGAAAATGGTAGATCTGTGCTCAATTGATGAGAGATTGAAATTAAAGGGTTACCACAGTTGGGAGTAAAGACCACAAGATGATTAACAGATTGTTTTCGCTTGAAACACGCTCTGATTTCCCGTTGATAATGATTTGTGGTTCTAGAATCTTGTCGTGGCATGTGAAGTGGATATTTTTCTGCTTTCTGTGGAGCATATTCTTTGATACTGTTTGTTCGCAGCACGGGTTTGCTGGCGATCGTCCCTTTTTCCCTGTTTCCCTGTTTGTCTCCGCTCCATTATTACTGCGATAGCCATCCGCCATCGCTAATCGTTTGTTTTGTGGTCAAGCACTGTTTTTGTTTTGTTTTTTTTTTATTTTTTTTATCTAAGGTGTTTTTAAAAATTATTTTTATTTATTTTAAATCAATAATTTTTAGTAGTTTTAGATAATTAATGTTAAAAATAATTTTATAAAAATAAAAAATATTATTTTAATATATTTTTAAATAAAAAATACTTTAAAAATCATATCCATTCATTCAAACATCATTTAAATCCCGACTAATCAGGCATGAAATGTGTGGGGCTGCACCCCTCTACCAAGGGAACGAACGAGGTCGTGTCTAATTTGCAATTTGCAGAGAACATTTGGAGATCAGCTATCCCTGGCGCTTTGTATTTCATCATTCAGTCCCCCGTTGCTAAGTCAGTCTTTACTTCGGCAACTACTGCCAAGTTATCAGTTATGTGCCGTGAAATCTCGAAGAAACCTCTTAGTCTTTGCCATCCTCTCGAGCTTCCAAAACTTTGCCTTGGAGTTGGGGGCTTTGATGATAAAAGTTGCACAGTGAGAAACATTTTCTTCGTTGCAATCCATGATGATATGACAGTACAAAAACTATGGCGCAAGCACGCTTGATCGAGACACTGATATTTACAGCCACACTTTGACGAGCTTTATGTGATAAAAATTATTATATGCACGATATGCTCGTGATTTAAAGCAAAAAGGCATGGATCGTTCCCTTGCAAAATTGAACTTGTCTTCTTTTCTTCTAACCTTTTCTAACAAGCAACTCTAACCACCGTCTGCTTTAAACTGTCACCCACTCATTTCTCATAGAGTTTCAAAGGTCTGTTGAGTTTGTGTTTGAAGAAGGATATATCAACCACACATTGGCAAAGGGAATAATACACCTGTTATTACTCACATGTTTGCTAAAGGAATGCATATAGAGATGTGAAAATTAATGTTAAATGGAGAAATTAAAGATCATCGTGGAGATTCTTTGACGCTCGGATGAAGTTTAAGGCATTGTCCTTTACCACTAGAAAATAAATAAGAAATATTACTAACATTATGGTGAACTTAGAATTTCTTTCCTCGCTTTTATATACAAGCATATAAAGAAGCATCTGATTAAAGGTGTTGGCAGACAACCAGCCTTCAATTTCCATTTCTTATTTTAGATCCAACCTTTCAATCTCTCTTTATTCTTATTCTTTGTTTCCATGATGCAGAAGACGAGTTCACACTTCACATGAACAGCATAAGAAAACCAGAAAGGAACTTTTAAGAGTCCAAGGGCTGCCAGAATCCAAATTCGGCGATGCCTAGGCAATCTATTAATTGGGATTCATCCTGCCGATTTAGATGCTCGGTTGTCGTCCGACCATATCAACAATGACTTCCGATGAAAAATAAAACATCATCCCATGTTCTAGAATACATGATAAATCGGATCTCTGTAGAATGATTTAGGGAAGTAGATTTATTTTACATGGATGTTATCCTAATAATACCTTGATCATCAAACAACAAACGCGTATATGAACAAAAAAACACAGACATGAACAAATTTTTATAAAGTGCAGAATTCGAGCTGGATTTCACACACGTCCATACGCCGTTACCCCAACTTTAAGTTAATCCCCTGAGCTGCAATTGAACACCGCTGAAGGCACGCCCAAATATTTGGGTTACATCCTGAAGCCATTGCAGTGCAGACGGAGAAATTTGAGCGTGATTTGATTTAGCTTTATTTCGGCCCAGCAGAAAGTGGGGTGTGGGGATCTACTGTCAAGTTTTCAGCTTTGGTGCTAAGATCCTCGGCAATTGAAAATAGCATGCCACTTCAGGTAACAATCCAATTTCAGCTTCTCAAATAATAATAATAATAATAATAAATCCTAGTTTTAAATCTTTTCCTTTTTTGGTTGTGGGGGAGGGGCCAACGATAGATCTCAATGTTGTAAGAGGCCTGTCGCGTATAATCAAATGGGTGAAGGCATATTACCCAATGAGAGTGTCCCATAATCCATGTAATCTCACTTTGTCCAAGAGGCTTTTCTTCCATATAAGCCCAGAGCTCCGTCCATGATCTGGGCTATGCTTCAGCTCATTACCGGACAGAATTCCGATGCTTGACCATGGTTAAGTTCTCAAGTTTGCTTCGGCCCAGTAGAAAGTAACAATTCGGTCTAAATTGTTACTCTACTGCCTTCAGTAAATTGTTTTGTCTTGTAGCGTCTAGCGATCGATCCTCTAATACTTTTAATTACACGAGACTTTATGAGTATTAAATTTAAACTGTTAGATTGCCCACATTACTTATAATCAGTTTTTTTTCAAAGTATTACTTGATTCCATGGGGATGGGTGACCCATCCTCATATAAAGACACATATACTTCAATACAAAATAGATACTGTCTTTTAAATCAGTAAGATTATCACTGCATAATATAAAAATACTAAATGTATCAATAAAAACAGGAGGAAAACCTGCAATAACCAAGAAAATATGCCCTTTTTATTCATGTCAAATGCCTTTTTAAAGAGATCTTTGACTCTTGACACTGATCTTGAATTTCGTTCAGTGCTTATTACTTTACTTTTCATAACATGCGGTAGTTTCAATCAAAATCTGATCTCCTTCCGAAACAAGAACAAAACCTTTAAATCAAGCTCAAATATTCTCGATGAAAAATCAAGCAATTAAAGACGCGCCGCCATATCAAGGAAAAATCTGGAGTCGGACAGGTTTAACACAAAGAGAGCTTAGGTCAACAATAACGGAAATCCACTATATATATATATATGCGTGTGTGTGTATCATAATCATGGTTATGGAATCAAATTAACACTATAATAAGGAGGCTCTCATGTAAAATAATTTTAATATGCCAAACAAATTTTATATAGAAAGGGAAAGGAAAATATGGTTGTAGACGCACTTTCTAGAAGGAATAAAAATGAAGTAACTGATAAAAGAAGCTGGCAGTTTTGGATCCATAACTAGAATGAAACAAATGGAAGACAAGAGCAGGAAAGAGAGGGGATTCACATAAGGAGATTGAGTGTTTTTGAAATTACAACCTTACAGACAAAGTAGCATGGCTCTAAGAAAGAACTTCAAGCTTAATCCAAGATATTATGGTCCCTATCAGATCATTCAAAAGGCGGGAGCAGTGACTTATAAGTTGTAAGTGCCAAAAGAAAGCTCAATGCATCCAGTGCTTCATGATTCTCTACTTAGAAGAAAATGGGAGAGGGTGTTTTAATCTCTTCAGAATTATCAGTGATGGGTGAATTTGGTAGGGTGAAGGTTTATCTTTTGCAATCTTGGATAGAAAGCTTATGAAAAAGGAGAATAGGGCAGTGGTGGTTAGATTAAGATTAAGGCAAGTAGTAAAAACAAGAAGAACAATCCAGTCTTTCTCTCTTTCTTATTCTCTTCTTCCTCTCTAAACTCTTCTTATTATAGTTGCAGATCACAGATAATTGGGACATCTCATAAGACGATAGCCATACCTCTAGATTCCCCAGATTATATGGTGAAATTGAACCCAAAACGTTCTTGACCCTTCTTAATCCCCACAGAGGTTCCCGTAAGTTCCAGGCCAGAAGAAAGCGCCGTGCCATCATATACACAAAATGGCAATAGCAGCAATTCTCACATCAGCAGTGTCGTCACTCCGGCAAGTGGGGTGAAAAAAAAGCATAGAGACATTACCCATTTTGAATACCAATGAACTATGAAATAATCTAATTCCTTAACAGACATTATAAATTATGACACAAACATTAGTTTTGATTCTAAGAAACTGGCCAGTTCAAAATAGGCGTCCAAACCCAATTCCATTTGAGAAGCCAATTACTGGCAATACAGCAACGACCCAAGCCTGTCAATATGTCATCAACTAAATTTACCGATTTCCGTCTTCTTCTTGATTGCCTTTTGACCATGATATATAAATGAATCCAGTATGCCAGAAACAGTGAAAACACCTGATTATAAAAATAATCAACCAATATTAACACCCAATCATCAAATAAATTAATATAAATGCACAAAAAACATAGAAGAGATTTGGGAACTCTGTATCATGGTTTCCTGAATCCGTTCCATAACACACATGGAAATTATTTTTTCTTTTTTTTACATTCCTATACATTTCATTAGATTCTATCAATCCTATATTGCAAGTTACGAAAGAGACCAACACAAGAAAAAGGGAGCATCAATCAATTATCACTTTAGTTTGGATTTTTGGCAAGGGATAAAGTATTACCTCCAACTATGGCGCACACATTTGTGAGGAAGTGTAAGAAAGAAACGTGTTCCTCTGTGAAAGTCACCTGTAAAATGCAAATCAGATGCAAAGGCTAGATAAAAAAAATCTCTGAAGTGGAAAGAATTCCACAGTGACTTAGCATTGTTGATGCATTAACTCTTGACCTTGCATAACAAGCATAAAAAACCTGCCTTAATAGGAGAGAGGTCATAAAAGAGGAAAACTCCTTGAAGGGACTGAAGGCGACCTATGTCTGCCCCCCTAAAATGTTCAGTTACAGAAAACTGAAAAAAAATTCTACCATGTTATATCAAATTCAGATGAAGAGAGACAATATAAAAAGTGAATTTTTTGGAGCATGATCACACCTGATTTGACTGGATAGTGTCTCCACTCACATCTGTGTATACAGTAGGTACTACCTGAAAAATAAAGTGCCTGTTTGGGTAAAACGCTTGAGAACTTATTGAACTTCCTAAATTATTACCACCTAGAAAGAAGAAGTGACAAAAAGCAACAGCGGAGGCAGATGTCCTGAAGAATAACCTTGATGAAATACTGGTACATCCCGCTTGGTGTTTCTTGTGTCCATTGCACACTGAATGTAACGAGTGAGTTTGATATTCCAGCATACACAATGTAATACACAGCAAAGGCCAAAGAGGCAAACAAGTCAATCTTCAAGCCCAACAAATTGGCAGATTAAACCAGGATACAAGGAGAAAATTACCCATCAAGAGGATTAACAACACCAGGAAAATATTCTCCAAAAGCCAGCCTATTAATTTTGTGACTTGTCTGTACCACATTGTGTGCATTTATCAGATGGTTTGCTTACCATAGCATGATGAGCATTTAAGAAGAAATTGATAAGTTCATTTTCTTTGGCAAACACAAGATCAGAAATTGATATTCCATATGTAGAGATAAGCCAAGAAGTAAAATCATGGCTTACATTAAAACTATCCTTCTGAAATGCCAGCAGATCATGTACATGAACACCAGATTGCTGAAAACTCTTCCCAGGTGCAAAATGAAAATTTCCAGCCACCTTATTAACTTCCAAGAACCCATAAATGTTGCATCCCTCACCTTCTTCATCTTTAATCCTTTGGAGAAATCCCTCTCTTTTGCACTGAATGTTATATGTAAAGTAGAGAACGAAACCAGGATTGAAACAAATGAAAACATGAATGTTGTAATTTGAAATTCAACCTACACACGTCAACAGTGCACATATGGAACACAGAATCTTAAAAGACAGACAAATACAAGACAAAATTTAGCTATGCACCCACGCAATGCAAAAACGTAGCCGGTAGCCCAAGTATGGATGTATTCCCAAGCAATACCAGCAGTAATCAAAATTCCTGGTTGAATATTATTGAATAATATCAGAGGAATGAGATAAATTTTCTACCATGATAGATGTGTCCTAGGTAATAGCTGTGGAGGAATTGCCACACTTTAACAAGCTTCTAATCGTTCTACAAGACTACATTCATTATCCCAATAGGCAGAAGAAAAGAGGAGAAAGAGAGGGATATGGTAAACCAAACATCAAATTCAACATCGTAACAGGTCCAAAGTAAATGAAGGATGGCAAAAAATGAAGCATTAAAGATCCAACAAAATGCCAATTGAGATACAATCTTAGAGAATCAGAACAGTCAATAATGTGAGAGTCTTAATCACATTCATACAGTCTGTTCTTGCAAATTGAATCTCGAATTCTAAAAAACAAATTAAATGACACTATATTACCTGGTCCATTAAATCCGGATTTGTCACTGCCCAACCTTTCTTTTGATATGCTTCGCGAACTTCCTCACAAGAATTACAACAATCTTCATCTGACTGCAGTATAAAAGGAGATATAATAGAGAGTAAAACCACAGATAAGGTAAATAATAGAATAGACGTGTGATTGTTCCTAGTAGCAAGGAAACAAATTCTGATTGGATAAAAAAAGAAGCCTCTAGAAAGACAAAATACAGGCCATAACAAAGAAATAACACAGTAGATAAATAATGGAGAAATGAGAGTCTGCCAATTGCACAATTAAATCAGAAGCAGCTCGATAATTATTACTAGAAGCTGTAAGGGGCACTTAGCCAATAAACATGATAAAGAAAAAACTCAAGCTAAAAGTATTACTTTTGGTTATCAATATAATACTGTGAAAAGCATTAAAAAGGCAAACATGCATCCAGGCAAACAAGAACATTATAGATCGCTCAGTGGGTTGTCTCACATGTATGCAGTTCAGTAACAACTATGAGACGAGATTGCTATTTCTTAGCATTGGTGCTAGACAAACTTACTGTTTCTGCACCATAACACGAACCACAGTATGTCTCATTGTGCTCAAGCCTGCCACCATGCCTCTGCAAGGGTTTTTCAATCTATGCCAGGCAGGAAAAGGAGTCAGACAGATATTGGGGAGGGCAAGTGGGGTATCGGTTGTTACAAGTCCAGAAATGATAGCCTCAACAGCTGAGTAAAAAAAGAATATCTGACAAATCGCACTTATGAGAACAATGGGAATTATAAACATTGCTTGAGATCAAAGAGAAAAAAGGTCCTCTGAAAGAAAGCACAGTCCAAACATTTCTATTTCTTTACCTCTGGCTTATAGAATGAATAGATCTGACAAAGCTCCATGCAGCCATGAGACTAATACAAGCTACTTGTAAACAGATATCTCTATCTCCAGACAAAAGACACCGATATCAGACAGACAAACTTACAGTGAGCCGTCTGCAAAACAGAGGCTCCCTTGAATGATACCAAGTCTTAACTTCCATCCTGTTAAGCATGCTGTTCTGTGTGTGAAACAAAACTTCTTTTCAACAGACAGATTTGATTCTTTCTGATAATCATTATTTTCATTCCCTCTAATGACTCCTCACATAATTCAGAATATCGAGATAGATTATCTTCTTCAATTCATATCAATCATCGCACAAATTAATGAAACCCTGAAACTGAGTAGAAATAATACTGCTGGCTCATAATGAATTTGCACAACTTTTAGCACTCAAAAAACCCTCAAAGTTTGTTGCAAAAAGTTCAGAGATCACAAACAATGGCGTTTCTAACATAGAAAGTTTAAGCAAAACTATATACCAACCTTAGGGGCACCGATTCCATCTTGCCGTGCTTCTATTACATTCCCGTGAGAATCTAGTCTTTTCTTGATTATATCATGTTTCTGCAAGGCATATAGGCCACCATCAAAAACAAAAATTTAAACCTTGCCAATCACCAGGTCATTCACATGAATGCAAGTACAAAAAAGCGAAGTCTTATGGTACATACTACATCAAGATGTTGCTCTCCACTAATATCCATTGCATCGAGGCTAAGTATAGAACACGGAAGAGCAGGGAAAGTGACATCAAACTGCAGTTTCAAGAATCACATAATTCAATCACTTGAGCAATTCATCCAGCGAAACAGACCCACTGATATACAGAGAAAGAAAAACATAACATTGAAAGGAACATTACATTGATACGTAGAGTTTCTCCTCTTGAAGTATCCACTACTAGTTTCGTTTCAGTTACCGCATGAAGATATAATCCTGCCAAAAAAGAACAAAAAACAAAATCAGACACCCAAAAAACACTACTACTACAGAATTGGAAAAAAAAAATCAAATCCTGTAAAAGCCTAAATGATTACAAAGCTACTTACTATATTCAAAACCAAACAATAGAGAGAACACATAACAATAGAGGAGAAACATAACGTAACAAAAGCAAAGTAGTTAACATACGGAGCTCGGAGAAGAAGAGGAGAAACATAACAATAGAGGAAGCGAGGGTGATGACGCCACCGGAAAGTGTACGGCTGTAGAAATCCTCGTTGATTTTTGGATATGCATCAAAATTCCTTAGCTTGCTCATCAACCCGTCCATTTTCTCAACAATCAGATCGATAATTTTCTTGTTTTTCTTTTTCCCGGTTCTTGTTCGTGGCCTAATCTATGGTTTTTACTGTACAAAAGACCAATTTAATTTATCTAGGTATAAAGAGAAAGGGAAAATCTAACGCCACGTTTGGAACCAATTTCACGATGAAATTGAAATCATTTTTGACAGTAAAACTGAAATCTATTGATTTGGAATTCACGTTCCCTGTTTGGAATGAGATTAATGCAATTGAATTCAATAAATCTTCCTTTTACTCTGTTTGATATTAAACAATAAACAAATAAGCTTTTGAATTTTTTAAATATTACCCTTATTGTTGTCGTCTAAAACAAAAGGTTTAAAAACAAACGTTGGTGTCTTGTACAAGAGATTTTAGTTCTAAACTGGTCTCTTTATTCCATCTTCGAAAAATAAAAAGCAAGAAAATGTCAAATCCCAGTATTCCAAACAGCCTGCAAACGCCTCGCCTCGCATTGTTTTACTGACGAGGCGTTTAAGATCTTTTTGGACCCCTCTCCGGCTCTCCCCCTCTTGTTTCTTTTTTGACCTATTTTCCGCTTCGTTTCGTTTTCGCTTCGCTTAGGATTTCACCGAGACATGTCCCCCGGTAATTACGCGTGCTTCTCTGATCATGTTATTTTTAAAACATTTAGGTTCCTTTGACGTCTAATGCTCTATTAATTATTTTTTTTGCTATTTTTATTTAGTCTTTCTTAGTTTGAATGTAAGTTCTATTTTTTATAAAATATAAAAAAATTAATAGATGTAAACAAACTTCTTAACATTATTATTAAATATGAAAATGCAGTCAATTTGAAAAAAAATTATTGAGATAAATTTTTTTATAAATATATCTTTTATTTATTTTAATACCATAGTAATATTTTTAATTAAAATTATTATTTTTATTTGAAAATAAAAATATTTTATGATTGTTAAAGTAAGTTAATAAAAAAAATTAAAATAATATATTTATATTTTATATCATTATAACAAAAGTTAAATGGTGTGGAGTTTTTACTGTTTACCCTTTTACTGTTCGCTAAAACAAAGATTATTATGGATT
>Ga0325403_1004840_pt1 | contig 12592 bp, 4 predicted proteins | sample PopdelMetagenome_19_FD_205665 | JGI IMG/M metagenome (GOLD analysis project Ga0325403, IMG submission 205665) | Populus deltoides microbial communities from Bellville, Georgia, United States - Xylem-PdKOR-R4 | ecosystem: Host-associated > Plants > Phyllosphere > Stem > Wood/Secondary xylem...
TCCTTGCCAGCTAGCTTTTGACAAACTAGTCATGGGCTGTACATTCCTCAAAATCTTTTAGATGAATCTTAGTTTATACTGCACGTCGGATTTTTTTTCTTTCTTAAATGTAACTAAAAATATTTAGATTATATAAAATTATTTCATATTTTTTATTAAATTTATCCGTCAGGTAAATATTGAAATATCTTGATTTAATTTTTTATTTAGTTTAGTTTTAAAATTAAATTGTATGAGAATTATTTTGATATGACTTAGTCGACTTGACCGGTTTAAAAGCATCCCAACCACTTGATAAAAAAAAATCGAGTATGAAATTGAAAAAAAAATAAAATTTACATAAAAAAAAACCTCTCGACCTAGTTTCTTACCTAGTCCAGGTTTAAAATTAAACCATGTATTTATTTGCCATGATCTAATCGACTTGGCCGGTCTAAAAGCAACCTGGCCAACCTATAAACAAAGTCTAGGAACAAAATTGACAAAATAAAAACCTTTTGACCCAACTCCTTGCTTAACTCAGGTTTAAAATTAAACAGTATGAGAGTTTTCCTGACGTGATTCAGTTGACTTGGTCAATCCAAAAGCAACCCGTACTATTGTTAAAAAAAGTCTATGGATGAAATTAAAAAAATAAAATAAAAGGAGAGAAATAAAAAAAAAAAAAAGAAAGAGGGAGAGGCTGAATTGAAAAAAAAAAAAAAACCAAAGAGATAGGAGCTTCATTGTCATAACAACTCCCAACTTTTTTAGTGTAGAAGTAACTAGACAGGTGACTTGCACCCTGCTGCGAGTTTGTCCAAGTATTTTCAAGGCAAAAAAAATAATATTCAAACGATGATAACTCGAGATAAATAAGGTTAAATTCACCAAAATGCGACTCACGATATAAGACCGAAACAACCTATATAAAAAAAAGCAAAAAGAAATCATAAAGTTCAAGATCTAATAACCTAATATCAAATATGAAAAAAAATCTAAAAATATAATGTCGAATAAGCAAACCCGAGTTAACTCGACTTAACTTAATAAACCCACAATATGAGATAAAGATAACAATAAAAAAAAATTTAAAAGAGGCACCTAGGAAACAAAACAAAGTTAAACAAAAAAAAAACTTCAAAAAAACCCCAAGCTAACCCAGGTTAATTTTACCAACCCGCCATCGTAATAACCAAACAAAAAGAAAACCAAAAAAATGACAAAGTTCAAGGGAAAATTATTTTATGCAAAACGATGAAATTGAAAACAAAAACTCATAAAAAAAAGAGGAAAAAAATCAGACCTCCAAAAAAAGCACTTGGCAAAAAATATCGAAGTTAAATGAAAAAACTTAGTAAGAAAATGCAAGGTAACTCGGGTTAACTTTAACACCCTGCACTCAGGATAACCTGTCACGCGTGTATTTTTTTTAAATAATATTTAATAAAACACGCTCAAGGCTCAATAATTCAATGATAAAAGAATAAAAAAATAATTTAAAAAAAACCAAGTTAACCCATGTTAACTCAACTAACTTTCGATCTGAGATATGAGGCAAGGATAACCCAACAAAAAGGAAAGTATAACAAATCAAGAAGCTCAAGACCCAACAATTCAATGTTAAATGATGAAAACGAAAAAAAAAAATTAGAAAAGACCCTAAAAAAGATTGAACTTAAACCGGGTTCATTGTCGAAACTGGTGGACTGGGTTATGAGACTGATATTACCCTGTAAAAAGGATACATGAAAAAATCACAAAGAAAAATTTCAAACCATAAAAAAATAAAAATTTAAAGTAACTAAAATTAAAACAATGAGGACTAAACAATGCACAAAAATAATTGAAAGAAACTAATTAGGGGCTAAATTAAAAAAAATAAAGAAAAGGATAAAAAAAAAAGAATTAAAACAATAAGAATCAAAATTGAAAACCAAACAAAACTAAATCAAACTCCCAAGGACATAATAATAATAATAATAATAATAATAATAATAAAAATAAAAATGATAAAAAAAAATACTAATAAAAAAAGGACCAAATTGGATAAAAATAATCTAATTAGATTAAATGATTAGGGATGAAACTAAAAATAAAAATAAAAATCAAAAGAATGAAGACTAAACCCAAAACAAATACAAACTAGAAGATACAATTAAATTTGTCAAAGCTCTGCATGTATACCGAGACAAGAGAGAGAAAAGAATGAGAGGAGGAAAAAGACCTATCGTCACCGAACCACCACTTAGATGACAACACGCGCCACCTTAAAAGATGCGCCGCCACTTTGTATTAGGTGAGTAAGCAATTGACCTTTTTTTTTACCACCATACGTGCCTCCATGCGCCACCCAAATAGAGTGAGGGGCATTGATTCGCTTATGCGTGTGTGGCACACATAGGCCAACTTTATCGATTTATTAATATTATAGTAATGCAAATTACTAAAAAACCATTATGTAAATACAAAAATACCCTTCCAAACAGCCTTTTATTTATCAAAGTCAAAGGGAAAAAGTGAAATTTTATTGTACAAAGACATAACAACCCCTCGATCAAAGGTCAATATTTCTCAGACCTGAAGGGCTCAAATGTTATTTCACTGTACAAATAAATTTGTCAGAACGCAAAAACCCCTGGACCAAAGGCCAATTTTTTTAAGCCTCCAATGGTAATATAGTATTTTTATTATACATAAAATACATAAATAATAATCTTGTACTCGATTAATTCTCAAATGACATTTGAATTCCTTAAAAAATGCAGTTTTACTCTTAGTGCCAGGACAATTACTAAGAGAAATAAAGAGCAAAATGGTAATTACTCAGTTTGAATTTACAATGAATCTCCTTACATGCTATAATAAAAGTCCTTTTAGTTTGTTGTTAATGCTTGCAATCATAGCTAGCTATTACAGTGAGCATTAGTTAAAATGGTTAAGTTGTAACTACAAGATCCAACCAAATTGAATTTTTATTAAAAAAATAATTAAACCAAAATGAATAGAGAGAAAGACTGATTAGTTTGGTTTTATTTGTTAAAAATCAATAAGTCTAATTTGAATTAATGGAATTTTAATTAAGCTGTAAAAACTTACGGGATTTGATTTAATGAGCTTTTAGTTTATGATGAGTAGTTTAATTATGCCAAATAAATTAATGATATACTTTTTAAATTTTTGTACAAAGTTGCTTTATTAAAAAAAAACACTAAAACAAGTTGACATGATAATTATGGTATTCATTACTAGAATGGTGTTTAAAATTATGCACATGGAAGATATTGCAAAATGAAAAAACAAAATGTTAAAAACCATGGTAATGTAACATAGAGAGATAAAATTTAAAAAAGTTCAAAATTAAAAATTAAAAATATTCAAAATGAATAATGAATTCACAATGTATTTTAAGAGGGGATATAGTCTTGTAGTGAAAGCCCCATTTATTTTAGTATATACTAGTTACATGCCCCGCGTGATGCCGCGGGTCAATTATTTTTTGTATTTTTAAAAAAATCAAGATTTAAAAATGTTAGGTTTTTTTGCAAAGTTATACCCAAGAGTCTTAAGTTTGGTGGCAACGCTTGACCCAAAAGTAATATTTATAATATTAATAATAACATTAAACTTGGGTTAACCCTCAGCATAAAAGTGTCTGGAATGCAATACCAGACCCAATAGCATTGGACGTGTGTCTGATTGTAAGGTCGTGTCATAAAAGTGTAATAATTAAATATATTAGTTAAAAAGAAAAAAATAAAGAAAAAAACCAACAGGAAGAAAAAAAACTAATGAAGAAAAAGAAAAAAAATATGAATTAACTGTGTTAACCCTTCAAATCAGGTTAACCCGTCATACCTTGAATTCGCATCGTGAAAGTTTGATAATTAAAAAGGAAAAAACAAATTAATGGGTTAATCCAGAATTAACTGGGCTAACTTGTCAAACCGGGTTAGCCTGTCAAATCCAGAATCCGTGTCATGAAAGTTTGATAACTAAATAGAAAAAAATTTAACATTAACAATTTAAATTAAACAAAAAAAATTAATTAAAAAGAAAAAAAACAAAAGGCATAAACCTTTTCACTATGGACTGCACTGTGCAGTCCACAGTCAAAGGCATAAAAACAAAAAAAAAATAAAAACTAAAGGCATCAGTCGAAAACTACTTAGAAAAAAATTTAATATTAATAAACTAAATTAATTAAATAAAATTAATTAAAAAGAAAAAAAATCTCTAAGAAGAAAAAAAAACTAAATAGAAATAAATTTAACATTAACAAACTAAACTAAACGAAATAAATTAAAAAGAAAAAAAAAGCAAAAAAAAATTACAGGTTAACTCGTCAAATTAGGTTAACCCGTTAAACCTGAGATTCATGTCATGAATGTCTGGTAATTAAATACAAAAAAGTAAAAATTAAGAAACTGAACCAAACAAAAAAAAATTAATTAAAACGAAAAAAAATCCGGGTTAACTCGTCAAACCATGTTAACCCGTTAAACCTAGAATCTGTGTCATGAAAGTCTGATAACTAAATAAAAAAATTTAACATTAACAACCTAAATTAAACAAAAACAATTTATGAAAATAAAAAAACAAAAAAAATTAACGGTCAACCCATAATTAACTGGGTTCACCCATGAAACCAGATTAACTCGTGAAACTCGGGATATGTGTCATGAAAGTTTGATAACTAAATAGAAAAAAAAATTAGTATTAACAAACTAAATTAAATGAAAAAAATTAATTAAAAAGGAAAAAAAAATTCTTGGTTAACTTGTCAAACCAGGTTAACCCGTTAAATCCGGAAAACGTGTCATGAAAGTCTGATAACTAAATAAAAAAATTTGTTAAAAGAAAAAAACAAAGAAATAAGCAAAAAAATAATCCCGAAAGGCAAAAAAAAAAGCTAAAAAAATGAGACAACTTAAAAAAAAACCTAAAGCATCAGTGTTTTATTGTGGACTGCACTGTGCAGTCCACAATAAAACACTAATCCCTTTTAGTATATGTTACAATTAATTAAAAAGAAAAAAAGCAAAAAAAAATTCAGGTTAACTCGTCAAACCCGAGATCCGTGTCATGAAAATCTGATAACTAAATAAAAAAATTAACATTAACAAAAAAAAATTTTAAAAAAAATTCATTAAAAGAAAAAAACACAAAGAAAAAAACAAAAAAAAAACTCACAAAGGCTAGAAAACGAAAAAAAAAAGAGAAAAAAAAAAAGACAACTCAGCGTTTCACTGTGGACTTGTACAGTGAAACACTGAGCAGTTTTAGTTTATTGTCAATTAACAAACTAAACTAAACGAAAAAAATTAATTAAAAAGAAAAAAATTCAGGTTAACTCGCCAAACCAGGTTAACCCGTTAAACCCGGGATCCATGTCATTAAAGTTTGATTACTAAATAAAAAAATTAACATTAACAAACTAAATTAAATAAAAAAATTATTAAAATAAAAAAAACAAAAAAAATTAACAGCCCGTGAAACCAGGTTAACCCGTGAAACCTGAAATATATGTCATGAAAGTCTAATAACTAAATAAAAAGAAATTTAACATTAACAAACTAAAGTAAACGAAAAAATTTAATTAAAAAGAAAAAAAAACAAAAAACAAAATTCTGGGTTAACTCGTTAAACCATGTTAACCTGTTAAACCCGGGATCTGTGTCATGAAAGTCTGATAACTGAATAAAAAAAATTTAACATTAACAAAAAAAAATTATTAAAAGAAAAAAAAAGCAAAAAAAAACTCTAAAAGTGTAAAAAAAAAAAAAACAGCTCATCTTTTACTAAATGGAAAGAAATTTAACATTAACAAACTAAAGTAAACAAAAAAAATTAATTAAAAAGAAAATAAAAGCAAAAAACAAATTTATGGGTTAACTCGTCAAACCATGTTAACCTATTAAACTCGGGATCCATGTCATGAAAGTCGGATAACTGAATAAAAAAAATTTAACACTAACAAAAAAAATTATTAAAAAAAACTCTAAATAGGTATAAAAAAAAGAAAAAAAAGAGAGTGGAGCTCATCTTTTAATGTGGACTGCACTGTGCATTCCACAGTAAAAGAATGAGCACTTTTAGTTATAGTTTAATAGTAATAGTAACTAGGTTTATAAAATCAAATGTTACATTACATCTTGTAATAAAAGAGAAAGGTTTGCTAAAAAAATACCATCACTAAAGATGATCACCTCACTAATAAAGTTTAAAAAATGAATTTTTCTGTTGTTGTTTTCAAAGTCAACCTAATTTATAATCATGAATAATAATGGGTTGATACTGGTTCTACAAGACATATAAATGTTGAGAAGATGATGTTTTACATTTACACATAAATAGATGCTGAACATTTGTATATGAAGAATTTACCAACCTTTAATGTACTAGAAATTAGGAAGGTCATTCGGAAAATGACTTCTAAAAGAGCTTCTCACACTTAATAATATGCTTTATATTATTGATATTTGAAAGAATTTAGTGTTTAGTTTATTGTTTAGAAAAAATAGTTTTAAAATGGTATATAAAAGTGACAAATTTATATTTTCTAGCAATGAAATATTTGTAGAAAAAATATAGATAGTCTCTTCAAAATAAATGTAATGATTATTATAGCTATGAATGAAAGTTAATAATAAGAATAAGAACTTTTTTCCTTACTTACTTAAGGCTTATGATATATGTATGGTAGGACATGTAAGCTACACTTCTATCCAAAGTTTAGTCAATCTGGAATTATTATCAAATATGATTTTTGAGAAAAATCATAATAATGAGGTTTGTGTAAAATTAAAATTTATAAAACTTCATTTTCAAATAATTAAAAGAGGCAGTGAACCTCTAAATTTAATTCACTTAGTTATTATTTATTTAAAGTTTGTGCATAGTAGAGATGGAAAATTACGATAGTACTTTCATAGATGATTGTGTTGAGTTTCCAAAAACACATAAACGCAATGAAAATGGAATTTTTTTTTAAAAAAAACTAGGATTTCAAAGATCATATTAGATAGATCTAGAGTTTTTTAGGGTTTATACAAAGAATACTTGAAGAACAAATGTTTTTTTAGGCTTTGAATAATTGCTTCAAGATTGGGTTATCACAAACTACAAGTCATCTAAGTGTCTAGCCTCTAATGGTAATCCACGCGAACCACAAGTGAAAAATCTTATAAACCCTTTTAGAATAGAGGAATTGTTATACTTTTGAGTGCTAACATTTTTCTTTTATGTTTTTCAGGTGTTTTGTACTATACTGTTTATTACGGTACATAAAATAAAAGGCATAACATTTTATTTATAGGGAAACTGAAAACCTTATAAATGGTAAAATATCAATTTTTCCCTTGAATAATATCACATATATTATTTTCTTGATTTTTTCTAGATCTAGAATTGTAATTTCCTGTATAAATTACATTATAGTCCTCAATTTCTAAAACTTGTTTACAATTAAGTCACATTTGATTAATCACCCTATTTTAATTTCTGACCAATGGTTCTTATATGTGTGACTCATTAGGTTTTCTAATAAGTTGGCCCAAATATAAATCACAATACTAAATAAAATATGATTAAATAAATTAAACAAATTAATTTATTATCAATTAAATAATTAATTTATTTATATTTGAAGATCAAGTAAAATATCCAGTAACCTATCATGATCACCCAAATATTAGAAGAGTTATAAGTGGTTTGACTTAACCTTTCGGTGACCAATTTCTCAATGTAATTATTATCTCATCATGAACAACGTTTTGATTTAAACAATATGACATGGAGTATATCTACTCTGTTAAATCATGTTTGTTCTAAACATCAAAAGTATTGATTCTTTAGATAAGATTCAAAACTTTTTCCAAATCTCACTCCACCTTACTCAAGGATTTATAATCAATATTATTTGAGAACATAGGAAACATTGTTTTTAATTCACTTAGGATGATGAATCCTCTCTTAATTACTTAAATACTTTTATATAGTTCATGTTATACGCAATATATGTCTATTGGTTACCCTTGATGAAGACAACGTGTAGTAAGATCAAAACATAACATTCATCATATAAGATAACTTAATGATCTCAATTATAAGGATTACTTACACAACCATCACGTGAGTTTTTTCATAAACACATGTGATCTCTCTATATAGAATCTCATGCAAGTCAGTTCAGTATACATATCATCTTACAAGTACCTACATATTAGTTTTAGGTATTCATCATATCTCTTCTTATGAGAACAATTGCTTCCTTTCATTAAAAAAAAACATAATATGTACAGGTCTCAACAAATCTAATTAATGTTCATTCTAAATAAAGTATTAACCAGGGACACTTATAAATAATATTTTTTATGCACTATGAATCTCATAATTATAATAACTTTATATTTTTATTTGCAAAACATTTTTATCCCTAAAACTTTATCTTTATTCTAGATTCATTAATCAAATATTAAATGAATATTAAATATAAATTAGCCTTTATTAATAATTAAATATATTTACATGAACAAATTCAATACCATATGTAACTAACCAATTGGCTACAACACATATGCTAACAATCTCCCACTTGCATTAAAGTCAATCACTCATGTATTAAATATCATATCGATGTACTTGACAATGATGTTTTTATTGGGTTAATGACTTAGTAAGAGAATCTATAAGATTATCTTTAATAGGTACTTAATTTATCTTTATATTTTTTCTTTTTAAGATTCTTTAATAAAATGAAAGTATTTAAGTATATTTTTGGATCAATGATGAGACATTGGTTCCTTTGTTTATGCAATGACTCCATTGTTATTACAATACAAGGCTATTAAATCAACAATGATAGAAACCACACCTAGTTTAATGATGAACTTTTAGATCAAACAATCTTTTTTATCGTCTCAAATGTAGAGGTGAACTCAGCTTTAGTTATAGAATCTATTTTTGTCTCTTATTTAGAACTCTTCCAACTCACAACACCGTTATTTAAAATAAAATATAACTAGATTGGATTTTTTATTTTCAATATCTGATTGAAAACTAGCATCCAAATAGTCATGAACTACTAACTTATCTCCTTCATAGACTAGAAAACATTCTTAGTTCTTCTTAAGTATTTAAAAGTATCTTTAACTATCTTTTAGTGACCTTCACCTAGATTCGATCGGTATTTACTCGTTATTCTTAAAGCATTAGATACATTTGGTCTTATACATAACATTGCATATATTTTGGATCCTATATCCAAAGTATATAAAATCATTTACATCATATATCCTATATCCTACATCATGTATTTTAGGGCACATATCCTTGGAGAAACGAATCTTATGCTAAACAGGTAAGTATCCTCTTTAGAATTCTTCCATGCTAAACTATTTTAACATCTTATCTATATACATAGACTAGATAATCTTTATTCCCAGTATATAGGTTACTTCTCTCATATCCTTCACGGAGAAATTCTTGGACAACTAGATCTTTACTAACTGGAGTAAATAAATGTCATTTTCCATTAATAATATGTCATCCACATATAATATTAGAAAATTGACTCCACTATCACTAACCTTTTTATAAACACAAGGCTCATACATATTTTTTTATGAATCCAAATTATTTAATTATCTCATCAAAATGGATATTCCAACTCTGTAAAGCTTGATCCTTAAATTGATTTTTATAGCTTGCACACTTTATTAGAAAATTACATAGTTTTGAGTATAAAGAATTTTCTAATAAAGTATGTCATATACACATCTTCTTAAAGATTCTCATTTAGGAATATAGTTTTGACATCCATTTTCTAAATCTCATAATTATGGTATGCATTTATAGCACGCAAAAGCCTTATAGATTTTAATATAGTTACCAACACAAAGGTTTCATCAAATTCAACGTATGTTTCTTTGTCTATAACCATAGACAACTAATCTAGCTTTGTTTATTGCTATCCGTATTAGTCTTTCTTTTAAAGACCCTCATATCCATGGGTTTTATCCCTTAAGGTGGATCAATCAAGGTCTATAACTAGTTGATGTATATGGAATTCATTTCAGATTTCATGGCATCAAGCCATTTATTAGAATCAATATCGAATATTAATTTTATGTAATTAGTCATTAGTAGCCTCATCAAGTATAAGTAACTCGTTATTTTTAACTTATATAAGAAGTTCATATGTCATTGGTTCATGATATGTCTTACCAGATCTATATAGTTCTTATGTTTCTTGAACTTTAAGCTGAACATCCAATGTTAAAGCTTTAAGCTCAGGTTCCATTTAGATATCATTTTATGGTTCTTGCTGTTCTTCAAGTTCTATTTTCATCTTACCACTCATTTCAAGAATAAATTCTTTCTTTAGAAAGGTAACATACTTTGAGACATAAACTTTTTCTTAACAAGATGATATAAATTATATCCAATATTTTCTTTTGGATATCCTACAAAGTTACCTTTATCTTATTTAGCTCCCAACCTTTCAGATATAATATGCTTTATATAAAGCGTCACATCTCAAATCCTTAAATATAATAAGATTAGTCTCCTATCATTCCATATCTTATATGGAGTCTTATCAATAGATTTTGATAGGACTTTTTTTAAAAGATAAGTAGTAGTTTATAGGGCATAGCTCTAGAAGAAATGTGAAAGGTCTGTATAGTTGATCATGGACTACACCATATCTAATATGGTGCAATTTCTCCATGTAGGAACTTCATTATGTTATGGTGTTCCAATATGTGTCTATTATGAGAGAATCATATTTTCTTATTGATAATCTTAAAAATTTTGACTAAAATATTCACCACCTTGATTTGATCAAAATATCCTAATATTGTTTTCAATTTGTATTTCAACTTTATTTTTGAATTTTTTAAACCTTTCAAATGATTCAAACTTTCATCAAATACACATGACCATATCCAATATGGTCATTAATGATAAAACATGTATATCCACTATACAAACCATTTGTATATAAGTACCAAATTCATAATAAACATCATTATTATAACATGAAAAATGTTTCCCCTTAATAATAAATTTAAATCTATTTAAAAATGGATATGATGTTTCTAAAAAGTGTTAGAACAAAAAAACTAATTATCAAGTTCTAATGTCAGCCCACCTGACAAAGTTAATGTAATAATCCTTGCTTCATTACTAATTCGTAGATCCACTTTACCTTTATTCAATCATAAATACACATAAAAGCAAAAGCTTTAACAAGCTTTTTAGCCTTCATAGTGACAAGATAGTCTTGCACGATCCTTTTTTAATGTTCTTATTTACCACAATATTAACAAAAACCCTTGTCTTTCTTGGTGCCTAAAGTAGGATTCCATACTTAGAATCATAATTTTACCCCCTCATTTACATTTGTTTTTTGTCGGAAGTGGGCTTTCTACCCGTTGCCGGTGACTATAGTATCTAATGCTGTCATAACCAACCAGCAATGCAAAGAACTGCCCCTCACGCTACGCAGCTACGAATGTGCGACAAAAGCTTTACCTTAGACTTCCAGCAACAATCTATAACTATTGTCTCAGGTACTGGTTGTTCTTTGGTTGTGAACACAACACAGCTAGGTGTGCCGCACAGATTCCACCGCTAGCGGATGTGTAACAATCATAATTAAAAAAAATAAATTCTAACTAGAATAATAGCCATTTTTTTGTTTTGTGAAAAATCATTTGAGATCAAAATTTTGAAAAACTTATTTTTGCTCATAAAATCAATTCACAATTAATTTCAATAATAATTAAAACATACAATCAACAAGTTTAATTATGTGATGATGACTCTGATACCATTGTTGGGTTTCTCAAAACACTTAAACGTTGTGGAAATGGTAAATTAAAAAAAATTAGGAATCCTAAAATCCTGTTAGACAGATTTAAAATTATTTAGGATTTATACAAAGATTACTTGAAGATCAAATGTTCTTTTAGGCTTTGATTGATTGCTTCAAGGCTGAGTTGTCAGAAGTCACAAGCCACCCAATTATTCAGCCTTTAACAGTAATCAACGCGAATCACCAGTGAGAAAACTCCTAAACTCTTGGCATATGCTTTCACTTGACATTCATTTCCATAAATATAACTTTACATTCATATTAAATTATTAGGGTCATATTATACCCGTAACTCTACCATTAATCGACTATTTTTAACCAACTATTGTAACCCATTGGCCAAGGCTATTTCCAATAATTATAAACCATAGATGGATAATTAGAATTAGTTCTAGTGTTAAAAACCCCACTCACTAGAGGTCTTTACTTCATTCATAGCAATCTCAGAGCCATTATGCAACCATTTACAAATCTGTTACAAAACATTTTCTTTCGTAAATCACTTTATAAAACTTTCTTACAAAAATTGCATTCACAAATATCCATTGCTTAAACAGCCAAAGTCCAAAATCTCTACTCAAACAACCTATTTACAAGTATATAACATGTTAAAGTTCCTCCAACACTTAACTATGATAATTTGTCAATTGTACAATGTCTACTAAACTGACATTACTCCTAGAAAGTTTAAAATTCCATTCTGTTTTTGGATTGTAAACTATACTCAATTAT
>Ga0325403_1004841_pt1 | contig 12591 bp, 5 predicted proteins | sample PopdelMetagenome_19_FD_205665 | JGI IMG/M metagenome (GOLD analysis project Ga0325403, IMG submission 205665) | Populus deltoides microbial communities from Bellville, Georgia, United States - Xylem-PdKOR-R4 | ecosystem: Host-associated > Plants > Phyllosphere > Stem > Wood/Secondary xylem...
TTTTTTGTTCTCTCTTCCTTCTTAACTTCTGTACTTCCACATTCCACCCGGCACCAATTTGACTATGTTTTCTCTAATTTAATCGAGGTTAGAGCAGAAAAGGAGGGTTTGTTCCCTATCCAACTTCAATGCTTGTTTTAACAAACACACATATTATTAAAAAAAAAACCCACATTAATTAACATATAATACACCATAATTTTATCTCATAATTAGTGATCAATTAGTGACGCTTTGCGTGATAAAAAAATTTACATCTATGCAACTTATACATCTTGTCAGTTTGTTCTAATATTTTTTTTTAAATAACACACTACTAGAAAATCGGCAAAAACCAACAGAATTACCAACGGATCTTTTACGTCGGTAATTTGTATCAACGGAAATAATTTCGTCACTGATTCTATTGGTATATACTGACAGACTATTCCGTCGGTAGATACCGACCGTATCGCCGACGGATTATAAAGTTTTTTTGAAAAGTGTAATGGTGTAATGACATGGATTTTTTTCAGGCGGTTTTACCGACGGAATGACCAAAGGATTCAAATCGGAATCTCTATACAGTGATGTCTCACAGTCACCGGCAGACTCACCGATGGGTATACCGACGAAAACATTACGTCGGTGATTCCATCGGTAAAAACCTATGTATAATTACATACCCACTTTGCTGACAGTCTCTCTTCCTCTATTTCCCCTTCTTTTTCCCCTTCTTCTTCGGACTTTTCATCGGTGATTACCATTGAAAATACAAATGGAAGTATTCCGTTGGTAAAGTTCTCGCGGGAAATTTTTTTACCGCGCTTCGCCGTCTGTAAGGCTTTCGGTGGTTGGTTTTTTTATTTCCAACAGCATCAGTGACGAAACAGGGAATCACCGACAATTAGTATTCCACGGACTAATTCCGTCTGTGAGGTCGTCGGTAAAAATATTGCCGACGAATTACGTGCCTTACACCGACGGAATCAATCCGTCGGTATAACTGTTTAATGGTGTAGTGACAGATTTATAGTGCTCTTATCTTCAAATTGGACCGGAGATACTTTTTTTGTTCTTATAAATTTAAGATGTAATGAGGTATTATATGATAATGTTATTTCTAAAGTAGGGGATAATCTTCAAAATTAAGATATTGGTTATTTTAATTAAGTAATATACATTACTAGAAAATTACATTACCGACAGAATAACGAACAAAATCATGTAGTCAAAAACCATATCATCGGTGATTTCATTTCTATCGGTCATTCCATCAGTAATATAATCACCGATGAATTCACAGATGGAATTAGCGTGCCAAATAAAAAAATTTATCAACATTAATTCCATCGATAAATCTATCGGTGATTATGACATATTATCGACAGAATAAATCATTAGTAAATTCATCGGTGATTATATGCATATTACTTATGGAATTAATCCATTAAAGAATTACATCTAATAATGGCAAGTCCTATAATTTTTTTTCAACTCTTTGGAACTCTTCAAGGGACTTATTTCGTTGATAATTTTGTTGGTTTTTCAAAGTTCATCGATAAATCCATTTGTGGTATATGTAATTATTAAAAAAAAAATAAAAAGAACAATACAATAAAAGAACTAAAATAGATTTAAATTCATATTATCAAGCAAACTTGTATTATTAATTTAAAAATTATTATTAAATATAATTTAACTATTTAGTGGAAAGAAGTTGGAGAAAGAGATGGAGACGGATCTTCGTCGGAACCAAGAGGGCGACAAGGGGGGCATAAGTACTAGTTAGGGTGCCAACAGTTGCTCTATGACATTCAATTTATCCCTTAATTAACATTAAGTTGGGTTGTCGCAACTTAAACATATTCTCGTACAATCACCTAGACAGTCGAAGATTGCTGGCTTGATACTAATTGCAAAGTCTCAACGATCGAGACACTACAACCTACTAGTATATCCTTGGCTATATTGTTAGAGATATCGTAAACCCAATTTTTATCGAGTCCACCAGTAGATCCAACCTCCAATTATAAATCTGGATCGAGTTCCAGATGGGTCAAAGGATCATCCCTCTATATTTCTCATACATTTAGGTGTTATATGTCTCTTAGAAAAAAAAAAAAAAACAAGTTGGCAAATATAAAAAAAATAATAACTTAAAAACTATTGAAATCCAACTTACTATGAACCTATAGGCTCGGTTATCCACAAGTTTTAGCACCCTTTCTAATGGTCCTCATTGCGTATGTGGGTTTTAAAAAAAACTCCATCGATTTTGGAACGCGGCCAAACATCATAGCCTGCGAAAGAAAGCTACTGTTGATTAAATATTTTCATATAATACAATAGTTTTTAAAAGATTGCCATATAAAACATAATCTTACCACCCGTTTTGCATGCAAAATGAACGGAATGGATCTACTAGTGTAAATGGTCATGAAACCATAAATCTTTTTAGTTCAGTTCTCCAAACCGGCTTATAATCGCCACAAAAAACACTTAGACATCATGTGTTAGATATAAGCGTCCTATGTACTTTTAGAGACATGCGAAGGTCTGAAATCCCTGATGTGCTTTAGTTTCTTAACCCAAACAAACTAGTGATCTGATATGAAGATGAAGGAAGGTAGGTTTGGTTATATGGTTTTTTTCTTATGGTGTTTAGGTTGAAAATTACATGATCTATAATGGAAATGAGGGATAAAGTCTAAATGAAACTCTTTGATAAGTCGAAGATACTATAAAGGAATTTCAATCGGGATAAGATGTCACGCTCTTTATGATTAAAAGTGATAAGTCTAATTTGTTCTTCAACCAATTCTAGAAATGAAAAAACAAGAAAAGTCTCTAAAGGAGAACCTGAAAAGTCTTATATTGTTTAAAAAAATCTCTACTACTTGGTCTGAAACATCATTATATACTTGGAACAACTCTCAAAGTCTAAGAAATATCATAATGACATAATTGAGAACCAAATAAATAACTTTTTTTTTCCAGAAAACTAGACAAATAATAAAAAGCACACATTTTTTACTTATAAAACACACACACAAACACATAAAAATTAAAACAACCATAACTTTTTGTACAAAACACTAATGCATGCATGGTTGGATAAATTGGAAAGATGACATTTTGAACTTGATAACCATGTAAAATAGGCTTATTTTCCAACGCAATAAAGTGATGAAAATTTAGGCTCAAATTGACCCAGAGGCTGACAACAAACTCAAACTCTCCAAAACTCTCTAATCATGATCCAAGCCTTATTTGGAAAAAAAAAAACTTATTTGAACCATTTCCATTCAGTTTTACAAGCCTCCAAACTCATTGAAGTTTCAATCACGCTAATTTAACTATTAAGGCACTTTATAGTTATTTTTCTTTAACTCTCGTAATTAGACCATCTAAATGCCCATACACATTAGAATTAGCCTTTTCCATGATAGAATCATGATACATATCATTACTCTCGGGTTGAAAGTGATTTGTCCTCATATCAGAATTGTCAACATCTTCCAAGTAAGGTGACAAGTCTTTTACATTAAAAGTAGTTGAAACATTGTACTCACCAGGAAGGTCAATCTTGTAAACATTATCATTCACTCTTTTGATAACCCAAAATGGTCCATTGACTCTCGACATCAATTTGGACTTTGCATGCTTGGAAATATACAATTGCTAAGATGAGCCTAGATAAGATCTCTTAACTCAGATTTGACCATTTTTTGCCCTTTATTAGCATGTTTGGCATACTTTTGTTGTCTTTTCCTCGATATGATATCGAACCTATTCATGGCTTTTTTTTTCATCATTTCTGTATTTTTAACCCCATCCATATAAGTCCTCTCATCAGTTGGAATAAACATTAGATCAATAGGAACACAAGGGTTAAAACCATACACTAAGATAATAATCAATGACAAATAAGAAGTTCATAAATCAAAAGGAACCAAATAACAAAACTTGTAAAATAGCTTCAGGTCTATGTTGTGTTGCTTTATTAGACTCTGATTGATTTGAAATTTTAACCTAATTTTTAACAATATATTTGGAAACACTAGGTAAATCTTTAGTTTGATCCAACGGTTGGATTGAGAGTTACATATATTTATATAAAACTGGATAATTGGGAATATTATACCGTAAAACATTGGGAGCTTTAACCTAATGTTTAACAATATGTCTGAAAACTGAATCTGATTGTTTTTTTGTTGCCTGGATCATATCATTCCCTTTTTCTTCAAGATGATTCATCCTTGAATCACGACCATGTATAATTGATATGTCATTATCTTTACAAAATCGTTCATGTATTCTTCAACCTAATCAATAAATCATGGGGCTGAAATTAGTTCTACACTGTGAGGAATCAAATCATTATTGATTGAATCCTCTACTAAAATTTTAGATTCTAAACTCTCCATTTTAGTAGCTAAAGTTGAAGTAGTCACTTCATTAACCTTTTATTTAAATCTTAAGAGCTCTTTTCTCGCCAACAATCATCTCCAAAGACATTGTATAAAAGTAATAGTCGATAATAATTTCAAATAAGCACGTGTTGCGATATAACGGTCAAATTATTTATCTTAGCTTAAATAAATAAGATAGTACAGAGTAAGCAAGAAGTCGATCCCACGAGGAAGGTTTAGTTTGGTTTTTATACTAGACGATATGAAATTGGGAGGGGGTGGGTTAAAGTTATTTAGGCTATGTTATGGTAAACAGAATGGAAAAATCAAGCTAACTTAAAGAAATCCGAAATTTATCAAGAGAATAAACCTTAGTCTCAAGAAGACATCTACTTACGGAAATCAGAATTAATCATTGAAACAAAATGTTAATTTATATTCTGAATATTTATCTTTTATTAATACTAGTTAATTAATCGATCCATAATATAACTAACCCTAACCATTAAACAACCACAATGTTCGCACTAATAATTTAATTTAATGGCAGCCTTAAAAACTAGATAACATAACTGTCTATAGTCTATGTTTTATTTGATCAAATATTTTTCCTAAGATTAATAACATAGATCTGCCACAATTATTAAACACAGTTGCTTCACAAGTTTATATATCACAACTCTAGTTTTGATAGCAAACTTAGCAATGAATTGATTAGAATAATAACTTAGAGTCCACTCTAACAATCAAACTAAACAGTCATAGGAAATAAGCATAAGAAAACAAACATACTCATACTCATCATATAAACAGAAAAGAAAAGGTAAAATAGATCTCATAGTTCTTGAAATTCAAAGGTTTCAGTGTTCTTGCAACCAAGAAAAAAAATTAACCTTACATATCTATTCAGAAATTAATCAAAAGAAAAGATGAATACATGATTTCGGGTATATGATGAAAGAGTGGATTTTTTTCTTCTCTTCTGGCCGCCCCTCTCTTCCTTTCTCTCTTTCTATTTATTTGATAGCAAACTCTAATCATTATTTCTCTAAAAATATAGTCATTTCCTAAGTAAACAATTTACATTTAAGTAATGCAATAACTATTTTCCTACAAAAAGAAGAAATAGTCTTGCATAAAATTTTCAAGCTTTGACTTTGGACTTAGAGGAGTTAAATTGTCCAAATAGGGACTTGGATGTTGGTTTGGATACTTGGGACGTAAATTGGACTTGTTTCTTCACAAAACTTGTCTGTTGACGGAATTTATAAGTCGTCTTAGAAAACTAATATCTCTCTTATATGAGCTCCTTTTCTGTTGAAATATTGTAGGCTGATAGGTCTTTGAGTTAGGAATCCAAGACAATTGAGTTTGCATCAAATTGATCTCTTTAACTAAAGCTATTCAAGTCGGAATGGCCGAAGGTCAACACTAGCAAAATACGAGATCTATCTTTAAAGGCTATGATTTCCATACTCTTTCTCTCTCTCTTTTTTTCTTGTCATATATGTATAGAAAGGTATGGATGTTAGCTTTCTAATTCCACTGGAATCACTTTATTTCGACCTTTAGAGCTCAGGCTCTGCACAAAACATCGATCGGAGGTCAAATCTGCCTTCAAAACATAAAACAAAAAATATCAAGATATTTTATATATAACACATATACAAAATACTAAGCAAATATGGGTAAAACTATCGAATATTATGATTGCATTAGCATGCCTTGTCATCCACTTGCGTATATATTTTTAAATGATAACAATTGTTGCTCTCTTTCATTTTTTATTTGTTTCGTTGTAAACCTTTGCAATTCATTCAGCCTTACGCTCCTCATTCGGCTCCAATTAAGCCTCTACAACAACATTTTATTGCTCCCTACAAGCTTGCCTTTGTTAGAGTTGCAAATTGTTCCTTTATATCATTTCTATGAGGGCATCTATCTGATCATGAATTCTTGTCATTTCTTCATAAATCTCTTCATGAGATCGTTGCAACCTAATAAGTTGTGTTTGTTTCAAAATAATTCTTTTTGAAACTTCATCTCTTTCTCTAGCTGTAGTATATTAATTTCCCATAATTTACACACAAATCCAAAAAACAATGTTTTTCAACTCAGATCACAAATTCAATAAAAAAATACAAACAACCACCACCATTAGTAAGGGAAAACTCATTCATATCCAAATCCAAGTAAGAAAAAAAAACAATATGTTTTAGTCTAAAATCCTCGATATTTCTGATCCTAAGTCTACCACATGCAAAGTCCCTAATCAGTTATAAAACCTTTGCTCTAATACCAAGATGATATGCCTTAGATTTATAACCCAAACAAACTAGCAATCTGATATGAAGATGAAGGTAGGTTTAGTTATATGATTTTTTTTCTTATGGTGTTTAGGCTGAAAATTACACGAGTTTTAATGGAAATAAGGGACAAAGTATGAATGAAACTCTTTGATATGTCAAAAACACCATAAAAAATTCCAATCAGGATAAAGACGGCACACTCTTTATGATTAAAAGTGATAAGTGCCATTTGTTCTTCAACCAATTCTGAAAATGAAAGAATAATGAAGAAAACTCTTTAAATGAGAAGTTAAAAAGTCTTATATTGTTTCAAAAGTATCTATTGCTTGGTTTGAAACATCATTATATACTTGGAACAACCCTCCAAGTCTAGGAAATATCAAAATGATATAATTGGGACCCAAATAAATAACTTTGTTTAGAAAACTAGATAAAAAAATAAATAGCACATGTTTTTGCTTATAGAACTCTCTCACACTTATAAAAATTAAAACAACCATAACTTTTCATACAAAATAACAAATCATGCATGGTTGAACAACTAGAAAGATGACATCTTGAACTTGAAAACCATGTAGAATAGGCTTATTTTCCAAAGCAATAAAGTGGTGAAAATTCAAGATCAAATTGGCCTATGGGCTGACAGCAAATCCAAACTCTCAAAAACTCCTCTATCATGATTTAATCCTTATTTGAAAACAAACAAACATATTTGAACCATTTTCATTCAATTTTACAATCCTTTTAACTCATCGAAGCTTCAGTCACGCTAATTTAACTTATTAAGACACTTTGTAATTATTTCACCTGAGCTTTCATCATTCGCCTAAGCTCTCGTCTATGATAGAATCATGATGCATATCAATCCCTCTACATGGCCACATATTCCCAGCCTAAAAGACCTTTATCTTTTGTATATTTCATTGATTTGTTTTGGCCTCATACCAGAAACCACATAATGATGTTAGGTCTGACAGCTTGCCATACTCACATGTACATGGATCTAGTGCGTAGCTGAGCCTAAAAATATTGTGTCAGATAAGTCGTCATACCCCTATATATTTGTGCTCAACATGTAGTTAAGCCCAAAAATATTGAATTACCACTCTATCTTTGTCCCTTTTAAACATGAACCTATTATTATACTATACTTTAAAAGATATGGGAAAAACACTGTGCATGAATTGTGGACATATATTTATTGCACTATGGACCACACTGTAGACATAATGTGTTTGCACTGTGGATGACACTATAACGCCATGTAAGGCGTTATCTTTTCTATGTTTAGTAAAAAATTGTTATTTAGGTTTGGTTGGGTGTGGTTGTGCAGCCAAACCCAATGCTATTGTGAGGCGTTGTTTTTTCTGTGTTTAGTAAAAAATTATTGACCCAATAACATTGGGTCTGGCTCCGCAACCAGATTCAAAGCATTAGGTCTTGCTTGGCAATAAAACCCACTGCTGCCCAGAGACCCCTCTTTTATTTTAAAAATGAACTTGGGTGACTTGAAAAAATTCTCGTTGAGACCTTTTTTTTTCAAATGTGTTTTTCCTCCTATCCAGAAACTTCTTTTTTTTTTCATATTTTTCAATTGATTACTAACTCATTTCAAAGTTCACCATATAAATACTTAAGAAATGTTTTATTTTTTCAATGTGGGATTTAAAGTTCTATAGTATATATATTCTATGTTCACAAGAAAAAAATTATGTTTTTTCAATGTGGGATAATAAATATTTTTTGTTTAAATACTTCAACTTAGAAAAATAAGATAATATCTTTCTAATGTGGAAAAAAAAACCTTTTGAAATAATCTTTTAAACTTAATTATTTACAACATATATAACATATATCCACATAGATTATTTCTTAATTTTTTCATATAAAATATTAAAACATCAAATATTTTTTTTTAATTTTTCTAGGTGACTTGGGGTCTTGGTCGAGTCTGTTTCATTCAAAATTCAAACCTGCAATCAGCCCGGGGTAAAACGTTCGACCCACCGAGTAGAGACCTTTTTTTTTTTCAAATGTGTTTTTCTTCCTACTCAGAGAAACCTCTTTTTTCATATTTTTCAGTTGGTTACTAATTCATTTCAAAGTTCACTATATAAATACTTGAAGAATGTTTTATTTTTTCAATGTGGGATTTGAAGCCCTTTAGTATATATAATCTATGTTCACAAGAAAAAAGTTATATTTTTTTCAATATGGGATAAAAAAATGTTTTTGATTTAAATACTTCAATTTAGAAGAATAAGATAGTATCTTTCCAATATGGGATAAAAAAACTTTTTGAAATAATCTTTTAAACTTAATTGTTTACAATATGTATAGCCTATATCCATACGAATTGTTTCTTAAATTTTTTATATAAATTATTAAAACCTCAAATATTTTTTTCTAATTTTTTCGAGTTGACCTGAGTCACCCGTGTAATCCGGGACCCGACCCCTTGGTCGGGTCAACCCCCAGGCAGAGTTTTATAACTGTGGTTGCCATAAAAATATAACTTTAAAGAATGCAATTAAAAAGAAATAAAGTGACATGACCGGTTAAAAAACTAAAAAATAAAAAAAATAGACAAAACCTCGTCTTTTTTATTTTGTTCAAGGGCCTATTTAAAAAAATATTGATTTTTTTGTTAGGTGTTTAATTTTTGGAGTGGTTTTTCTGGTTCATCTATGGTTTTGTTTTTATCTTTTATATAGATAAACTATGTTTTTGAAAATAAAAATATTTATTTTTAGATGATATTCTTAATATGTGTAGCCTTTCATGTTATTTTTTTTATTTTATTCAATCAATTTAATGTTCTATTTTTCAAAATTCGATATTTTAATCTACATTTGTCTCTCGGTTTTGCAAGTTTTGTTTTTAGGTGTCATTAATGATTTTTTATTGATTTATTAATGCAGATAATTCTTAGTTTATTTGATTACATGTGTGCAAAAATGTTTTGATTTGTAATATTTTTTGAACTACCAAGCTGCTATGAAAAAACTTGCATAGATGATGTTTTATGAAAAAAAAATATTTTACCTGCGGCAAAGTACGAGTCACATAGCTATCGGGTCCGGCTTTCAGCTAGACCCAAATATGTCCAATTTTATTTTTTTGGCTCTTTAGATTTTTATATGTTCTCTTATTTAATTTTTTTCATATGGTAAAGAGAAAATAAATTGATGAAATTTTTTTATATTATACAAAAGTTGAGTAATGATAATTTTTTTTTTCATTTGAGGTTGGGCTGGTTGAATTTCTTTTCTCTTAGCGTTAAGTTCTGCTGCCACCAGGACCCAATAGAGTTGGGCCCTGCTGGGCAGCAGAACCTAATAGCATTGGGTTGTCGTCAGACCCATGACACTTAATATATTCTCTATACTTCATGTTTTTTTAACATTTAAAAAACATATTATTGACCCGTTGTGGAGTGCGGGTCAATATGCTAGTATATATATATATATATATATATATATATATATATATATATATATAGACACACAACACGTTAATCTATTATCATTTACCAAAAGGTGATTTTGTGTCTCCAGCAGGACTCAATAGCGTTGAACCTTTACTCCATGTTTTTTTCAATTTTGTCTTTTTTTTTTCCCTTCAAGATTCTTTTAGTTATAATTAAAATGGTTCAATCTTGAGAGTTGTTTTAGTTGAATTACAGATAATGAAGGTTTCTCATTTAGATTTTAGCTCATGTTGATATTTGTTTCTTTATATATATATATATATATATTGTATTGCAAAGTAGTGTAATTACATGTTCAATCACAACCATTGATCGATCCCACATCAAGAGTCACATAGAGCATGTTATACCACCATCAAATCAAATCAGATTACGCTTTAGATGGTGATTAATCATGTCATGCATTGGAATGTAAATGCAAACGAACAAGGAAGAGAAAACACCCCTTTAGATAATTCCAATCAGCATTGTATATATTCCATGTAACTATCGTGCTGAGAAAAAGAAATACAGATGCAAATCACAACCTTGGACCCCCACAATCCACCCTCCAAAGCCTACTGTATCGTATGATTAATGATGCAGGTAAAGCACACACTAGTACGAAGCTTCCTCAAATGTACGGCCCGCCTTAACGACCAGACAAACCGCCCCAAACTAATTTAAAAAAAAAAAAAAAAAAACCTCCTGTTCTTTTTCTCCTTATTCTCTCCTTTTCTTACACAACTTTTACCTAAGTACCAAAATTGTCTCTCTCAACGGTAAAAAGACAATTAATCACACCCTGCCACGTGGCAAAAGCGCCAATTGGCATAATAGCACTAGTGTGATTGATGGTGATTTTGATGACCTGACAGGCCTCTATCGAGTGGCGCCAACAGCCATGGCCGGGACAGAGATTGGCTCCATCTTGATTGATTCTGATGGTATAATGGGAGATGCATAATTTTTGTCACAAAGAAACTGGTTCACAATCATGGTGCTTGGTCCTGCCACAAGTTTGTCCCAAAGATTGTCAACCTCCTTTCCACCCGTTAGGAAAACTGGGGTGGCATCGATTCGGTGCACGTTCCAATTCCATATGCTATGAAGACGATGGATTTTTTGTAATTGTCGAGAAGCTAGCATACAAGTATTTTCTTTAATTTTATCAATGGCCTCATCAAGAAGCTTTCTACGAGTTTTAGCATCCACAATCGCCTCATTTCGTAAAAAATGATCCAATTCAGGAACCCCAATTGCCCGTTTGATTCCTTGTGAATAATCATCAAATTTATTAGGATCGAAAATATCTCTCACCTCATCAATCAAGCCTGCTTCTACCATTCGATCGACCCGCTCTGATACGAATGAATAAAGTATTGGGAGTGACACGTCCACCCAAAGAAAACAACATTCATACCTTAATCGAAATTCAGGATCATCATTTGCTAAAGCCTCGATGTAGGAATTTGATCCACCGGCGATGATCGGTAGCCGATCATGTGTCACGATTGATTCGACAACAAGTGATGCATGGTGCCTGAAGTCATCGGAAGTGAAATTTGCATTAGGGTCTGCTATACCAAGTAAATGATGAGGCACACCGCGACACTCCTCTTCAGTGACCTTGTTTGTAACTATATCGAGGCCTTTATAAACTTGCATTTTGTCACAATTGACAACCTCGGCTGGGAAACGGGTTGCCAGGTCAATAGCCAGCCTTGATTTGCCTGTGCCAGTCGGTCCAACAACGAACACAACCTTATCTTTTCGACGAAAGAAAGGTTTCATGTTTAGCCCCCCTTGGAAATTCTCACGAGGCTGTACTTGTTTGTAGGCGGTCAAAGAAAGCCTCATGGTCACTGTTGAATTTGCTGAGACGTTGTCGTTGAGAAAATTAAGAAGGAAAAAAAATCCAGTACCGCTCTCTCTATATTTTTACCTGTCAAGATGTGTTGAAATTTTAAGTTAAATCATTTCAACGGCAAAACGAAAAAGAAAAAAAGAGTAGCAGCCCCCCTCCCCAAAACAAATAGTGAACAGAAACCCTGTATATGCACTCAATTAGCACACGCCGTACAAAAAATGAATTACCCTTCAAATATTTAATCTCACGGACCACCATACCTTTATATCATCAAGTATGGGGCGAGCCGTGGAGGAGAATGGGCAGTCCAACCTCTAGCAGGGAGGAGGAGGAGCAGAGTGGAGAGAGAGAGAGAGATGTGAAAAAAAGGTGAGGAAGGAATTGGTGTTAGTAATGGGTGCGCGCGCGCGCGCGCGTTTATGAAGGGTGGAGAAATGTCTGAGCAAAGCTATAGCTATTAGGAGTAGGCTGGCTGTGCTGAGCACCACATAAGCTCTGCAAGTGTTTATCTACTATACACTCTCACACACACACACACACACACACACA
>Ga0325403_1004844_pt1 | contig 12588 bp, 5 predicted proteins | sample PopdelMetagenome_19_FD_205665 | JGI IMG/M metagenome (GOLD analysis project Ga0325403, IMG submission 205665) | Populus deltoides microbial communities from Bellville, Georgia, United States - Xylem-PdKOR-R4 | ecosystem: Host-associated > Plants > Phyllosphere > Stem > Wood/Secondary xylem...
TGATTCTGAACAGTCAGGTGTGAGTTTGTCGTAACTAAATGAGGATATGTCCCAAACAGATTATATAGATAGCCTAGCAAATGCATTTATGAATTAGTGGGATAGGTCTATACCCAAAAAGAGGTCTAGTCGCACCAGATTAGAATAGCAGTTTAAAATGATCATAACTTATGATCCGACCGTTGGATTGCATTTAATTTTTTTACAAGAGTTTTCGGAGGCTATAACTGCGTCAACAAGGACTGTCGGATATTTAGATATCAAAATCTCACTAAGGCCTCGAAATTTTAAGATTTTCTTTGTTATTTTTGGAATTGATCAACCAATTTCATTTACCATTACAAATCCGTTGACTCATTAATCTAGAAATGACATAGTTTGACAATGTTGGATTTCAGAAACATGCCATGGTTAAACTGTGATATATCACAAAAACTTTTTGAACCTATATCAATTCGTCTTTTTTTAAAAAAATTTGCGTTCCAGTTTCCCAATTTATCCAAATATTGTTGTTCACGCGCACAGCTCTATTGAGATTATCTTTTCGTTTTTTGGTTTTTCCCCTCATAATTGGACCGAAACTTGATGTAGCGCTATGTTCTGCTTAAGCTAGACGAAGGTGGTGTTGGACAATATGATTCAACCATATATTTACAAAATTTTAAATTATTTTTAGCTTTATTTTTTTATATATTTTTAAATTGTTTTGATGTGCTGAAATTATAAATAAATATTAAAAACAAAAAAATTATATTAATATATTTTTAAATAAAAAACACTTTAAAAAAAAACCTTTTACAACATTCTTAAACAATAATAAAAAAAGAAATTATATTATAATGGACAAATCTCATGGTCATTATGAGAGTTGATTTTTTTTAAAAGAAACCAAGAGATAGAGAATTATAAAAAAAAAATATCAACATGAAGTAACTTTGAACTAATTAGATTCTGATTGCAATAAATTTTTAAAATTGATTTAAGATATTTTTTAATTTTTTTCTTAAAAAAATCATTAAAATGTTTAGTAACTTTGAACTAATTAGATTCTGATTGCAATAATTTTTTAAAATTGATTTAAATTATTTTTAATTTTTGTCAGAATTACTTTTTGACTTAAATAAAAATGATGTTACAAAACGAGTCAAAAAATATTTTTTTATTTATCAAAAGTTAAGATTAAAATTTTAATTTTTTGAATTTTAAATTACATTACCTACTTTATAAAAATTGAGTTATTTTTATTCAAACATACTTCTAACTTATTTTATTTGAATTATGATTAAAATAATTCTTTTTATAATTTATATTAAATGAACTCTTACAGCTTGTTTAGAACTAGTTCTCTATTATAATTAAATTTAATTAAACTATTTAATTTGAAATTTTTTATAAATAAATTAAATTCATATGTTTGAAAGATATGGAGTTTAATTTAGTTTATTTTCTATATTACCCTCATCACATTCATCTTATTTATTTGAATATTTTTTTAAAAAAGATAAATATATTAGTATTTAAAAAAATTAATTTTAATATTTTTTTTGAAATTGTAAATTAAAGGGGTTAATCTCTATTCTACTTTTATATAAGTTTTAGAGATTGGATTTTTTTTTTAGAATTCAATTATTGAAACTTAAAATAGTTTCAAACATAAGATTTTATTAACAGTTTGTATTAAATTCAATTCAATTCAAAGATTCCAAATATGGTGGTAGGTATTTTATAAAAAAAAAATATCTACATTTTCATAATTTATAAGAGAATAAAAAAGGTAGAATAAATAGAATCCCGTGACTACTGAAATCACGCTCTTTAAAGGGAGGTCACCTAAGGATTTCTAATGTTGGTGAGAGTTTTCAAATGTGAATCGAATTTTTTTTTCCAGGATGCTGTCTAGTACCTTGACTTGGTGGTACCCACAAAATTGGTGTTTGAGGAGAGAAGGATTTCTTAAATGAAAAAACACCCTCATTGGCCTCTTTGTAAATGACCACTGCGTCAGAAGCAACCAACCATAGAGGAAATATGTTCATAGCATGTTTCCTTTTACCCTCAAGGCAGCCATTTTTTACCTGCAAATGTTCAGGCACTACATGGGGAAACCAGTTGAACAACCATAATGTTCAAGCGAGCAAATTATACATACAGTAGAACACTCCATGAACACAAAGACTTCGTACAAATATAGAACGAACTTGATATTTTTGTTTTCAGTGCTCGTGATTATTCTTGGAACTTGATTCTTTTTGTGAAGTTCCCATTAATCCGTAAACTGAAAAGAAGACATGATAAAGACAACAGGGAATCAATCAGACATGTCAAGCCATAATTTTACTCTTAACACCACTTTATTACAGCCCTCGCATTTGATCTCCTCAGTTTCTTAATTCCATTAGTGAACAGTCACCACAGGCGTATTACATTCTAGAATTAAAAAGTTAAATTACAGTAAGAAAGTGCTGCGGTGCACAAAGTAACGAGCTTGATGGTGTTCCTTCTCACCAATTCTCTGAATATATATATATAGCCAACCACTTTAGTAGCAAGGAGTTGGATTTCTCAGGGCCTTCCAAACTGTTACTAAAATCAGCACTAAAGTGAAAGGTTCAGGTCTAAGCTTGCTTTATTCTCATCATTCTTCACAGCTTCCTTTCTTTGAGAAGAATCCACCAAGCTGGTGGACACAGCTGCAGCTGGGATCAGGTCTTTTAACTTCTCAGTCTCTGCCATGAAGTCTTCACGTTGAAATAAGGGCTTCCAGACAGTAACCTGCTTCTTCTCTTCCTCCAGTTTTCTCTTCTTGTTCTTGCCATCTATCTCCGGTTTCAATGCGGGATCTGAGACATTCATTAGTCGATCACGAGCCTCGCGAATGCCTGTGATGAGCGCAAAGAATCTCTCTATTTTTTCTTCTTCATTCTCTTCATCAAGATCGTCACTGAAAAGTTTTCTCTTCTTGCTTGCACCATCCATGATGATGTTGGCTGTTGGATGCAGGGGCAAGCCAGGAAGCAGGCAGTCACAAGCAGAGGAAATGCACTTTGTAGGTTGCTTCTCCGATGCTTCTGGGAGACCCTTACTTGTAGTCTTGTACACAAGGTCAGGGTCAAGCATGTACAGTGATTTTTCACTTTCCATTGATTGGTTTTTGATCCAATTTTCGTTGGACCTAAACATCCCTCTTTTTCTATCTCAGTGCCCATATGGCTGATGCTATTGCTGTCACTATTAAAAAACAGAAAAGAAACAATGTCGTTTTGCTAGATATAATCTTTTACTGTTCAACTCTATAGCGAAATGTCGCCCTCCTTTGATTATATTATAGTGTTATTTAACCTGTGGATGTTGTTTGTATTTCTGCATCTGTTTCTTTCTTTCTTTTCTTCCATTCTTTCGTTTCTGAGGTTTTTTTTTTAGTTTTTCAGTAAAAATAGTTGAAGATATTCTGCCTTGATAGTAGACACAAGTAATAAATAATAGAAGACTTAAAGGTACTTAAATGTATTTTTTTCAATATGAGAGAATTATTTTGTTGTATATTAAAATCAATTCAACTGACCAATTAACCGATAAAGAAAACTACTTATTACAAATGACATTTTGTTGTCTTGTCAAAACATACAAATGTTGACTAATATAACTAACATTGAACTTAATATAATGAAATAGTTGAATAATTGAAAAATAAGACATTGAATGCTGATATCACGCATTGAACTGTGAGTCATATATTATTTTTTTTTTCAAAAAATGGATATATAAGTTTTTTAAACAGGTTTTTTTACTTAAACAAAATTCTAAGCGTAAATAAAAAAAACATTTTATGCAAGCATTTAATTAAATAAATTGGGAACCTTTTATGTAAATAAATGAAGAAAAATCATTAACCATAACTAACAACAAAATTGGAAAAATCAGGAGATAAATATAAATCACGATATTTGATCTCATAATATGGAACATTTATTGGATGTGTTTACTAAATTTGTTTATTAAAATTAATATTTTATTCAATTAAACAATAATAGAAATACACACATACATGAGATTTATTAAATAAAAGAAAAAAAAATACAAGGCTACACATATTAGAAATATTATCTAAAAATAATTTTTTTTTAATTTTTAAAAATAAGTTTTATCTATATAAAAAATTATAGATAAATCAGAACAATATCTTAAAAAATTAAATAAGAAAACCTATTAAATAAAGGTATTAAAAAAACCCTATTAAAAGATGGCTAAATAAGAAAAATAAAAAAAAAATCATAGATGAAGGATATTAATCAAAACATAAATTAAAAAAAAAAGACCTCTTAAATAAAGACATCAATTAAGATAAAAACCAAAATTGGAATGAGTTGGTTTTTCAAGAAATAAGAAAAACAAATGAATCAGGTTATAACTCTGATTGAGTTTAATCAGTTGATTTTATTTTAATTAGATGATAAAAAAGGTAACAATAGTAAATGACTATTTTTTTTTAAATCATGATAACTTGAAAAAAAAACTTTGAAAGTAAAAAAAATGGATTAAAAAGGGATAAAACAATCAACTCGAGTCAACCTAAGGTAGCGTGATAGACATGTAACTTAGGTAATAAGAGGCAAGTTAACCCATGTTAATCCACAAAAACCATGGTCCAGGTCATATGATTAGAATAACCCGATAGAAAAGAAAATGAAGAAAACCAAAAAACCAATCTTTTTTTTCAAAATAATAGGGTTAAATCGAAAAGAAAAATAACTTTAACAAAAAAAAGAATAAAGACCAAATTGGAAAAAATAATACACCATAAACTCAGATTGAATGATGAAATTGAAAATCAATAAAACGTTTACAAAATACTAGGAAAACAAATTAGAAATCAAAAGAATAAGGATCGAATTGGAAAAAAAATAATATATGAAAAAATGCAATTGGATGAAAAAATTAAAAACAAATAAAACTTTAATAAAAGAGCCAAGAACATAAACTAGAAATCAAATAAATAAGGACTGAAACTGAAATACAAAGAACAAAGAAGGTTGTTCTATAATTTCTTAGGGAGGAAAGAGAAAAGAAGGAAAAAAAAGAAACCCTACTGACAACAAAGCGTGTCACCTCTGCTGACACGTGCGTCACTAGGAGGAAGAGGACGTAGTAATGCTTCTAACAACATGATCTAGAGGCATCGCGTGATACTGGTGCCTCACGCACACTAACAACTTTTTAAATTTAATATTAGTTAATCATCCTAAAAAAAACAAATTACCCTTAATGATTTGAAATTACCAAAAAACTTATGTGAAATGATAAAAAAAACCTTTAGACTATTGGCTGATATTTTCTTGATTATAAGAATAAAAATGTCTTTTAATGTATTAAAAAAATTAAAAAGACAATAATACCATTGGTCATCAATTTGTTTTTTAATTTTGGGGTAATTTATTCATTTTACTATTTTGAAAAGATGCATATACCCCTGTACAATCCTTTAATGACCAATGAACCATGAGAAAATACTAAATTACCCCTAAATCCAAGATATCTCAATTTTTTAAGGGAAAAAAGTAATTTTATTATAACATTGAATAGTTTTTTGTGTTTGAGTGTATGGTATTTTTGCTACGCTTTTTAGAGTTTTTGTGACAAGAAAATTAGTTGCGCTATATTGTGGGTAGGATTTCAAGTTATGTTTTAATGTAAGAGAATAATATGTTCAAATTATGAATATATTTTTTTGCATCATGAGAAACTTTAATTGAATATAAAAATTTGTTACATGTGTTTAATAAAATAAAGTGAAAATTATATAAAACAATTGATCATAAAAAGAATTGTTAACACTAACTAAAGACTAAAGCGGGAAACTGAAAGATATTTGGTTTTCTGACACAAGATATTCTTCAACTAATTCTTTTATTTAATTATATATAAATAAAAATAGATTTTTCATTACAAATGCAATAGTTTAAATTTTGTAAAGAAAAACCTAATTGTTAGTAAAAATTCTCTCTCCCTCTCTCTCCTTTTTTTGTTTTTATCAATGTATCTTTCTTAACAAAAAAAAGAAGATCTTTCCATAACTATCTTGTTTATTGTGTAAAACTATAAACAATTAAAATCAAGATTTAAAAAAATTCTAATGATATGAAATAAGTTAAAAAAATATCTTTATAATCAAAATCTGTATTCTTTGTTTTTTGACAAAATAATTTTTATCACAAATTTTATTTTTAAAATAAAAGGTTATCATAATATTAAAAGTTAAGTTTTAATAAAACACAAAAATATAATAAAATGATGAGTTGATAAATTTTAACATGAATGTATTAGAAAATATAACAATAATAATGTTTAGAAAAAAAATAAAAAATATAATAAAAGTATTAAAATATATATATTTCATCTATATTTAGAAAATCATTCATATTAGATTCATAGACGCTAATATCATTTAAAAATAATGGCATAATTGGATAATATTTAAAAATTATTTAAAAGATCATTTTTAAAAAAAATTCAATAAAAAATGTGAAAAGAAAAAAACAACGAGATTAAAAAATAAAGGGTCAAGCACACATGGCTGGATATGCATGCCTAGCCCATATGAAACCCAGGGCCACGCATCAGATTGCTTTTCTTTTTTTAACAGGGTAGACAAAACATTGTCCACCTCATCTGATTTTTTTAAAATGTGATGGACTTCGCGTTCCTAATTGGATAGACAATGCATCATCCTTTTTTCATCTTTTCTAGTTATTAGAGATGAATTTGGTGATCGGAAGATTAGAGTCCAACTTTTAAAACTATAAAAACATGAATTCCAACTATTTCACCTAAAAACATGAGATAAAAACATCTCATAAATCTCTGTAATCTCATTTCTAATAGCGAAATACATTTTAATCAATCTAAAATTTTTAAATCAAATCAAATAAAAAAACCTTCTCAATCTCTTATTTATTTTATCCAACATTGAAGGCGAAAACCATATATATTAAGTTTCATTTAAAAAAAAAATGAATTTACAAACACTAGAATTATAATTATTGGTAGTCAAAATATGACAACGTAAAAGCACTCTCTCCTCAAACTTTTTGGATAATCTTCTCTCGGCTCCCTTGAGACCAACAGACTATAACACAAATGAAGTTAGGGACAAAAACAAACATTTTAAGTATAAAAGAAGCTAAATTAGAAAAATATTTAATCGAGGGACAATAATCTAGATTTACATGCATTTTGAATAGTAAAAATTGAAAGGAGTTGTAGCTTTAAGATTAAAAAGCAAAATAACAAAATTTACAAATCAAGAAGGAAATATACTAATGCCACAATACTTATGAATAGAAAAATGTGATAGGATGAATAATGATTCAATAATAAAACAACAATTTCTTTTATTTTTTTTTTGTTAACTAGTTTGTTGTCTATGTGATACCGTAGGGAACGTTTTTGTAATGTTATTAGACTCGGTCTAACCTGATGGGTCAACCTAATGACTTTCCTACCTAGCCTACCAATGCCATAATACTTATGAATAGAAAATGTGATAGGATGAATAATGATTCAATAATAAAACAACAATTTTTTTTTTTTTGTTAACTAGTTTGTTGTCTATGTGATACTGTAGGGAACGTTTTTGTAATGTTATTAAACTCGGTCTAACCTGATAGGTCAACCTAATGACTTTCCTACCTAGCCTACCAATGCCACAATACTTATGAATAGAAAAATGTGAGAGGATGAATAATGATTCAATAATAAAACAACAATTTCTTTTATTTTTTTTGTTAACTAGTTTGTTGTCTGTGTGATACCGTTGGGAACATTTTTATAATGTTATTAAACTCGGCCTAACCCGATTGGTCAACCTCATGACTTTCCTACCTAGCCCATGCTTATGATAGGTTTCAAACTAAACTAAATGAGAATTGATCTAATATAATTTAGTCTACCTGACGGTCAACTAGCAACTCAATCACCTAATAAAACATGATTTCATTTAAAAAAAATCAAAACAAATTTATTTTAACTTTTATTTTAAAAACAATTATTAAAATGATGAACTCATTTTCAATCTGAAAACACTCTTATATTTATCCAAAACCCCAAAATAAAATCAAACCAAACCAAACAAAAATTTTCAAGCCATATTCTATTTTTTTTTTCAAGAACATGAATGATACAAAACACTTTAATGGAACCTTTTTTTGTCAAAAGGAGCCCCTTGACACAAAGATCGACCTTTTTTTTTTAGTAGAAATGTTAACAGCCTATCACTTTCTCTCTCATTTTCTATTTTTCTGTGACTCTCACTCCTCTCAAATTCTAGGGTTTAAAATATTATACAAATGAAATTTAGTACTTAAATGTGAATTCCTGAAAAACCAAGGACTAAAAATAAAAAAATAAAAACCATATGGACCAAACTATAGTTTTCCACGAATATGAACAACAAAAAAGAAAAAAGGGTTGTATTTTATTTCCCACGATCCCTCTTGTTTGAATTTTGTTAAATTGATAAAATTAAATTTTATTTTGTAAAATATCAAGGAATTTTTTTGACATTGAAAAAACAACATAGAATGTAAGCTGTAGCAAATTATGAGGCTTTAAACAATATGAACATTGAATGATAAAATTAAAAAAAAATAATTTAGTGTTCAAAACAAATAATTTTGCAAGTATTAGGAAAAAAAAAGGGGGAGGGGGCTAGAATCACACATTGTAGCATTCCACGATGTATTCGAGTTTGACACTACATTGAAAAAAGAAACTATATTTTATTTATTTTAGTTTATTATGTAATTAATGTTTTATTATTGTGCAAGACTATAATGGAGGGTTGAAACTTCATGAACAATCTAGTAAAATTATCTTACCGAATTCTTAGAAAGAAATTATTCGAGATTGAAACATCCATTGCAAGGAAATTATGTTAATTTGAAGAGGCTTTTTCTCTCATTCCACTCTCTCTCTCTCTCTCTCTCTCTAAAGGGAATTCAAAATACCAGTGGAATTTTCTTAATATTTCTGTTGCTGCAGAGCACTACGTAAGCAACAAGCAAAAAAAAGTATCGAACACGCTTCAGAGTTACAGTATGTGCGCGTAGACAGGAAGATGCCAGAGCACGTTCGGAGATTATTCCAACCCTACAAAGAGAGTCCCCTGTCCGTTTATGTCTGCCTGGAGAACTTGTTAGTAGCTTTATTCCTCTTCTGATCAACCACCAGTTTGGCCAAAAATTCTCATCTAACTAGGGATCCTGCAGCTCACACCCCATCATTTAAATATTCAAGCACATCAAGTCACAGCACAAGAAGTTAGTACAGATGCATGTGTTCACTGCAATATCGCCACTTGAGCAGATGCTCGAAGGCAAAATGTTTTCAAGCAACACTTGAGGAACTTGCATCAAGCTTATGCCTCAAGGATGGCAGGTCGCTCTGGAGTTCATCCAGCAATCATGCATATCATCACACAAGATGATCATGCCCATCACAGTTGAGAGAGTATGGCCAATGATGATTCTTTTAAGAAAGGTGAGAAGATAAATGTCAGGGCATAAGAATGTCAATTGCATAGAGGATGCAGAGTGATGGAAACTCAACCAAATTTATTTTTACTGTTCTAAAAATAAATAAATAAAATTTAAAAAGTAATTTCTAGAAAATCATTTTTCATAACACAAACGGGGGGCATGATGATTCAACAACAAATAAAGGAAGTAAGTCATGGCAGCACTTCAAATTAATGGTTCGAAGTTGCGTGCTGCGCCAAAATTAAACCTGGGTATTCTTTGTGAAATTAAGAAGATATGCAATACTCATGAAAATGGGCTAGTTTCAAGTTAAAAGTCAAAATCCTCAAGCGTTAATAACTTGCCCTTAATTTCAAATCGATTATGGGGTAGAATGTTTTTAGTAAAAAACCGTCCTCCATCATAAGAACATCCTTCAACCAGAAGCTTTTTAGTAGAAAACTATCCCCCACCATGAGAACGACTAACACAACATTATTTGAGCATAACCTTCTTAATAGGAAACTGTCTTTCACCATGAACATGAACGATCTCTAACCATGATGATTCTACAACATGCATCAAAAGCCATCAAAAGCCACTAATAAATGTGTTTAGTATTGTAATACCTGTTGTGGTTATAGTTTGAAAAAAATTATTTTTATAAAAAGTACTTTTAGTTGAAGTTGATTTGAAAAAATATATGTTTAGTTAAAAATATGGTTGAAATTGAAGTTGAGAAAAAGTAATTTAATGTGTTTGGTTAATTTTTTTTTAAATTGAGGTTATAAAATAATTAAAAATATATATATATATATTAATATTGATGGTTTTAAATTTAAATATTGTAGATTTAATTACTACTATTACATCATGAAATAAATAATATTTTATATAAAATATTTTTTTATTATTTCATTAAATCATCTACAATTCCATTACATACAAAATTCATCCGACAAGAACTACAGTTTTCATGATTTTTTTAGCGTGCAATAAAATTAGATAAAATATTATCATGAATAAAATTGAGATTACAGTGCGAGAATTTAATTCACTCTACACTAGGTTTTCAGGAAAAAAAATAGTGTTTACATGACTGTGCGAGTGAATTTAATTCACTCTAAACTAGTTTTTTTTATTAAAAAAAACTGTTCACTTAAAAAAATGAACAGTACGAGTGAATTTATAATTCACTACGCTATTTTTTTAAAAAAAAAAACATATTCAAATGAACAGTGCAGTGCGGGTGAATTTATAATAAAATTCACTCGCACTGTTCATTGAATAGTTTTTAAAAAAAAAACAATGTAGTGAATTATAAATTCAATTCACTCGCGCTGTTCACTTAAAAAAATGAACAGGCGAGTGAATTTATAATTCACTCGCACTGTTTTTTTTATAAAAAAACTAAAACTATTCACGTGAATAGTGCGAGTGAATTAATTCACTCGCAATGTTCACTGAAAAACATAAACAGTGAAGGAAAAAGGCAGCTGAGAGCTGCTTCGGCAAAACCTGTGTTGTAAACATGAATTGCACTTGGTCCCACCAAAAATAAATTGTGGTTTTTTGTTACCAAACATTTACAGGCTGCGGTTTGCTTTAAAAGCAACTGCAACCGCGTAAACAAACAGCCTCTAAGAATAGTTAGATTTTGAAACTAACCAATACATCTGGGAAGCGAATAGTGATGAAGTATGTTATAAGTCAAACCCTAAAAACCCCACAAGGTTTGTTATGAGTGAAAATCCTCAAAGTCCAAAAACACAATAACTAAATCTTTTTATATAATAATACTAGAAAAAATTAATAATACTGAATAATAGAAGAATAAAAATAAAAAAGTTATTTTATTTAATAAAATAATAAAAATTATAAAATATACAAATTTCTAAATGATTATGTGAAACCCAATAATGATGAACATATACTTAAAAACTTTTAAGTGATTATAGGTTCTTGGTGAATGAGAAGCTTGTAGCTTTTCCAGAATTATCATGGGGCTTAAAAGCCCTTCACTAAAGAGTGGTTATCGTGATATTTTTTTTTTACAGAGCATTAGAGCCCCCCACTAAGATTGGTGATTATATCATATTGTTATTTGTACTAGAAGGACCAATCACACCCATCCCTTGAAAATTGATGTATATAACACTAAGAAGATTACATCTATCAATTAGAGATTGATAGATATAGCACTAGGGAGATAACATCTATCCTTTTTCTAGGAGATGTTTTGAGGGGGGTTCAACTATCACCTCTAGAAAATAAATAGTCATTTTGAATAAGTCATTCATATTCATGAAACTTATATTTTTATCAGGGATTATACACCCTAAGGTGATCTGAGTGATAGGTGTGGGGAGAGGTTCTTTGGAGGAAATATGTCTTGGAGGTGATATTAGAATTACTTTTAATACCCTGATTACTTAACTTGGAAAATCATTTATGTTGGCTGCCCTTGTAAAAATAAGGATGTCCATGTCATATCAAACTGACATCTTCAACTCGTATGTGATTTTCCATGAATTGCTTTACTTTGGACAAACTTATATCTGGTAAGGCATAGAGTTTTCTCTAGAGGGCATGTTCCATTACTCCTCTTATCAAGGCTTCTAAGGCTATTGGATCAATCAATTCTTGCACCTTAAGCATTTCCTCGTTGAATTTCCTCAAATATACTTGTGTGGTATTGTCCTCTTATTGGATAACATTAAAAAGCTATATGGAGTTTTTCTTAGTGGTTATACTGGTACTAAAACGTGTCACCAGCTTAGTGCTAAGGTCACAAAACGCTTCAATATATTTTAGTACTAAATTGTTATACCAAACATGCGCAGATCCTCTGAAGGTTTGTAGGGAATAATACTTGTGTTTTAAAAAATTTATACCCGTAAATCTTTCTTGATCCGTAATTTTTGGTAAAAATATAACGATAAAAACTTCGTTCATCACATGTTTTCTATAAGCATCAAATAATCTTTTTCAATTCACTTAAGATGCTTCTTTGTGAATCTAAACTAGCTAGAACAAAAGGTTATTGCCTCTTGGATGCTTCCTGTCTGTTCATTTT
>Ga0325403_1004845_pt1 | contig 12587 bp, 14 predicted proteins | sample PopdelMetagenome_19_FD_205665 | JGI IMG/M metagenome (GOLD analysis project Ga0325403, IMG submission 205665) | Populus deltoides microbial communities from Bellville, Georgia, United States - Xylem-PdKOR-R4 | ecosystem: Host-associated > Plants > Phyllosphere > Stem > Wood/Secondary xylem...
AGAATGACGACTCTACTAGGGAAGGTACTGTTTCTAACGATATTGGACTAAGCTTTGTGTATTTGATGTGTTTATGTTTTGGCATTTTTATCTTATTTTATTTTTGTTTTATCCATGCATTTTTAGAATTGTTTCATGCATCACATGTTTTTATTTTTGAAAGCACACACAAGTTTTTAGGTTAGGTGGGGAATTAGCGATCTGCCTTATGACTATTGGTCAGGGTTCAGATGCGTGAAACACCCAACTCATATCTGAGTGTCTGCTTGGTAATGGTAGGTATACGTACCTTAACCATTTCTTGCAACGCCCCTATACTGTCTTTACGAAGATCGTCACTGGGCAGATATGAGACCCTTTTGAGACCAGGTAGAAAACCTACCCATGTTCACATAATGAATAGAACCCGTCCTTAAGTTGTATGTGCCATCGTTATCTGCATCAGGACAAACCTTTCTTGAAGCATCTTGTACTCAAGACTTGTGGGTGACCCAATGGCCGCCACTCAGAAAGTTTTCATTGTAGAGTTTGGGCAAAAATCACGATTCTTGTTTCATCATACAAGAGTTATGACCTTATGTCACCCCTCGAAGGGCGAGTTCATCATATAGATTACATGCTTGTACATTTGTCAAACATGTATCAGGATGAAAAGTTGGTTCCCTCACCTGAGGTCTACTATACTGGATTGAGAAAAGCTGGAAAATAAAGAATGGGGTTTAATAAGAGGGTCATTGTCTAACAAAAATTAACAGCATCAAATATGAAGTAGCTAGACTCTTTGATCTGCTTGAACAAGCGCTGAACTTCAAGAGTGGAAAAGGAATGTCTGCACAGCCTCTTGTGGAATTACTGTCAGTCCACGTCCCATACAAGGAAAAATAATGAACTCTTTTTCTTAGCACTCCACCAGCAATGGCCAAAACATTGAAGTGACACACCTCTCCTCAGTGATGCACAGCAGCATCAACGCCTTCAATAATCAACAAAAGACAATCTCCTTTTTGGTTCAACTGCATTGTTAATTTTTTTCACTGCCCCCACATCTTTCAATAGCACCCAATAGCTGTCAGCCTTTCATGCCATGAGCAGAGGCCTTCTTTCTAGCCATATTTGCTATGAACTCCATTCATGTCCTGCAGCATAAGATGTTAATTTGAAAAAATATGAGTATACCTTGAACTTCAACATAAAGATAAACAAGCTCAAAAGGGGCTCACTAAGGATAATATGCTTTAGGTTGGCTTTTTGGTTCAAGTGGTTAAAATTTCTAATGCTTTTATCATCTTTATGTACACATGTAATGTGAATGTAATCTCAACAAGATATAAAGCAAGTTCTAGAGAAACATATCATTGAAAGAATGCATAATCAAAGAATATAATGTTGAAGGCTCAAAAACTTGCATTGGTATAACACTATAAAGTCAACATGACATATTTTCAAAGTCAATCCCTAAACCAATTAAATGTTAAAACTTGCATGCACACTCATTCATTCGATTTATATCTTCTCTATCCCAACTAATTCTCATACATAATACTCATATTCTCATAAACCAATGGGAGTTCAAAAAGATCAAACATATATAATTTTTTTGACGCAACAAAGAAAACCAAAACTCTCTCAATACCTCTACACTTTAAACATAACGTCATCCTCAATATTGAAATAAAAGAAAAGGAATGTAAGAGAATGATAAAAATAAAGTAAAATGCGAAAAATAAAAGATAAGGAAAAAAGAAAGCAAATCTGATTTTTTTTCTTTTTGTGCTGGGTTGCCTCCTAGTAAGCGCTTTTATTTTATGTCATTGGCTTAATATGTGGCATGCTCATTCTTCATAGATTGGTTCAGCTAACTCCACAGAAGCGGTGAGTTCTGTCATCCAACTTTCATAGAAAGGTTTCAAGCGATGCCCATCAACCTTGAGCATTTTGTTTGTTTCTAAACTTGTAATTTCAACTACACCATAAGGAAAAGCATTAGAAATAACAAAGGGTCAAATCCAACAAGAGCGTAAGTTTTCAGGAAAAAGTTTCAAACATGAATGATAAAGAAGGACTTTGTCTCCAACATGGAACTCCTTTCTTGTAAGCATTCGGCCATGAAGACTTTTGGTCTTTTCTTTGTAAATCCTTGCATTCTCATAAGCATCATTTCACATCTCTTCCAACTCTTGCAATTGCAACTTTCTTGCAATCCCAACAGCATCAAATCCATGTTACATTGTTTAATGGCCCATAAAGCTTTGTGTTCAAGCTCCACCGGTAGATGACATGCTTTTCCATAAATCATCCTATAAGGTGACATTCCTATAAGTGATTTGTAAGCAGTCCGACAAGCCTAAAATGCATCACCAAGTTGTGGACTCCAATCTCGCTGGTTACGTTGCACTGTTTTCTCCAAAATAGACTTGATTTCTCGATTTGAAATTTTAGCTTTTACTTCCTCCATCATAGGCGAATTCAACCCCTTTTGCATTTCCCTCGTTGGTTTTGCATTGTCCTCCAATAGTATGTTATGCATACACATCGAAGGACTAATGCCCTTGATGTTGGCTAAAGTCCATCCAACGATTGTTTTGTGATTGCTCAACAACTTCACAAGTTTTTCCTGTTGCGCACTTGTCAAACCTTTTGCTATGATAACGGGAAGTGTATTGTTGTCGCTAATGAATACATACTTCAAACTATCAGACAAAGGTTTCAATTCTAAATCGGGGGCCTGTAAAATAGATGGCAACAACTTTTTATATGAAAATACTAAATCAACAAATACATTACCAAGAGGATTGGTTTGCAAAGCTTGCAAAGCCAATGCGAATTCCTACATGTTTTGGGGAACATATAGGTGCCTCTCCATCTCTTCTATCTTAGTAAAATCATAGCCATAGCTCAAAGCCACGTTTAATCCATCCATTCTATCAAAATCACAAACTTGCTGCGCATACTTATCAACTTGGTTATAACATGTGATAGAATAAACATTGTTGTAAGGATATTTTATTGCATCATGAAAATTAAATTCAATCTTTTTATCTCATACTTCCATGGACAAAGTATCCTTACCACAATCAATTTTCGTATTGGTAGTTTTCAAGAATGGTCTCCCAAACAATTGTTGCCACCCAATTTTTGACCCATGTTTTAATAATTTTTTTTATAAATAAGGATTTACATGTGGCGATAACATAGAGCATCAGGGTTAAGGAAACAATATGTGAAGGAGATAATTATTGAATCATATATAATTATTGCAATACAAAATACCATAGATATATGATTTGATTCGTGCTAGTTATGGAAAATAATCATTGCAATGAAGAATACCATATATATAGGATTTGTTGGTGCTGGTTATAGAAGACAATCTCTGCAATAATTATTGCAATATTTTCTTAAATAGAACATGTAGAGATTTTCTATATAAGTTAACATCCAGCCATATGCACAAAGGGGGGAAGAAAAATTGACATAGGACAATTTTTAAAGAGAGAAATTTAGGGCAACCACGAAAAAACCTAAACCTAATTTTTTTTGTATTCGGCCGAAACCAAGCCGCACCCCCACCCTTGGCCTTTGATTTTTTTTTACACGGAGACCAGCCCCCCTCTCCTTCATCTAGCTGACTCTCCCTCACGAGCTCTCCACCCTTTAGCCAAACCAGAGAAAACTCTGCTTTGGCCTTGGAGAATTTTCGGTTTCCCTCTTCAGCTGGCCATAGATCAATAGTCTCCTCTTAGCCGACCCGAGCCCCCATTACTCTGCTCTCTCAGCCTTTCTTCCCTTTCTCAGTCGTCTCCATCTTCCCCCACAAACCACCCAAACCAGCCTTCTCCATCTTCACCGATCTGTCATCCTCTAGCTCATAGAACAAGAGCTACCATTTCCCATCTCTCACTCAGCCGTTTCTTCTTCACCATCACTGCGCAGCTCGTGAAGACCCGACCACCCCCGTTCTTTCCTTCATCTCCTTCAACCGGCCCCGAAACCAGCCAAAGGACAACAGCCCCACAGGCTATTCACCCCGATCTGCTCATTCCCCTCCAACCGAAAGGGAGCAATTTGCAGGCCGTCGTCTCCGCCAAGACACGAACCGGCCACCGATAGCTGCATAGACAGGACGAAAACCCAAAGCCTAGCAGCCGGCTGCCCCCTTGGTCTTGCCGCCACCTGAGACAGAGAAGAATGGGAAAGGAAAAGAAAAGAATAGATCTGTAGAGAGAAGCAGATCCAAAACGGAGAAGAAGAGGAAAGAAAACAGATCCGTGAACAAGAAACAAAAAAACTTAAAATCAACTACTGTTTGTGTGTTTTACTCTTGTTGCAGGTGACGATGATCTTCACCGTCGGCGAGGAAGGCAAAGGAGAAGAAGCCAAGCTAGATCCACCCGTTTCGAGACGTTCCCTACGAAGGCGCGTGAACCCACGCACCACCAGTGGCGGTGGCGTGTGGAGGAGACGCGCCGCCACTATTTCGGTGGTGCAGAAGGCCTTCCTTGTAATTCCAGATTGTTTTGGGGCTATTTTGTAATTTTTTATTTGTGTGATGTGTTGTTTTATTTTAAATTTTTGTTATTTGTAATTATATATGGGTGTATGAGAAAAAAACATAATAAAAAGGGATGTGTGTATGGTTGTACTTTTTTTTATTTTATGTTATTGGATTAAAAAATCAAAAAAGACAAAAAAAATGAATTTGATGTTTTAATCTGCATATGATCAAGTATTTTAGAGACAAATAAAATCATGTTGTATTTCCTGTGAAAATGTAAGAACAGGTTTCTACATATTTTTTGGAATTTAATAATTGATTTGTTAAAGCCTTAAAAATTTGACTAATATGTGGTTTGTTAACTTTAATTGTGATTAACTGTGATGTTTGTGTTTTTTGACAAAGAAAAATATAAAAAATATTTTTGTGTGTTGTATACGGCCAATACTCTAACATAATTTAAATGTTTTTTTTATAAAAAAATAAATATTTGAAGTTTTGAAAATGTGTTTTTGCATGGATTTCTTAAACACAATAAAAAATTTATTTTCTTACATTTCTGGATTTTACAACATGTTTGTAAAACTCCAAAGGATATTGGCCAATATTCCAAAAAAAACACAAAAATCTTATTTTGAGGGAATTCATCTATTATCCATCGTTAATGTTTGGATAAAGAAATCCTAAAGGGATGAATATCTAAAATAATATTGGGAATAATTTGTTATTATTCACCGTTAATGTTTGGATAATGAAATCCTAAAGGGATGAATATTCAAAATATTATTGGGAATAACTTGTTATTATTCGCTGTTAATGTTTGGATAAAGAAACCCTAAGTGGTAAATATCCAAAATAATTTTCTAGGAATAATAAGTCATCACACATCCTTAAAAGAAGCCTCGATTAGAATCGAGGGCATTTCAATTTTTGACACCATGGTTTACGAGCCATGAGTATGAAACACTAAGGGAAAAAGAGGCTTTTAAAGCGCTATGAATTTCCTTAGATTTCTGAATCTTTTTCCCCTCGCCTTGTGATTTACGAGTCGCAAACTCTTGAAATACTAAGGGAAAAATGAGCTTTTAAAGCACATGGAATCTCCTTAGATTTCTACCTATCTCATAAATCATAGGTTATAAATTTAGTCTGAATCAAACACAGATTTCAAGAAATCTGCATTAGTTCTCATTGGTACCTTGTAGACATATCTAAGGGTGTGATTCGCATTGACCAAGGGTTCTTTCTTTTAGACCTTGAGTCCAAGTTTATTCATCATAGTAAACTTATCCTAGGAAAACTGATGGGATTAAAAGACACCAACACCATAGCAATTATAAGGCAAACCAAATACCAAACAGCTTACCTTAGGTAGGGCGTACTAGGGGTGCTAATACCTTCCCTTTACGCAACCAGTCCCTTACCTTAGAATCTCTGAAAGACCAGTTTAGGTTTCCTAGTGGCCATAATACTAGGTGGCGACTCCAAAGAACCAATCAAGTAAACAAACAAAAAATCACCATCGGACGCTGCGCGAGGGACGTGTGACAACAATATAGGAGTGTTGTTTGATGAATCACAAGAATCACATTCCATATCAAGAATATAAAAATCACATGGAATAACCAAACTATCAATCTTGACTAGGACATCTTCTATCACACCAAGTGGATAAACAAAACTACGATCTGCAAGTTGTATTACAATACTAGTTTTATTCAAAGTCTCCAGACTAAGAGATTTATAAACATGTTTGGGCATAACACTAATGGATGCACCTAAATTGCATAAGGCCCTTTTAAAACCAGAATTACCAATAACACATGGGATAGTAAATGCACCTGAGTCTTTTTGTTTTAAAGGCATGTTCTTTTAAACAACAGTAGATACAACTTCACCCATACTTACCATTTCATAACCTTTTAGCTTGTAGGCTCTCTTGGTAGTACACAACTCTTTCAAGAATTTGGCATACTGGGAATTTGCTTGATATCATCAATCAAAGGAATGTTGAGTTTCACTTTCTTGAAAACCTCTAAAATCTCTTTTTCTTTGTCCTCTTTCTTAGACCTAGAAGAACTCAAAGGAAAGGGTGAAATTGTTTTAAAACTGGAATTCAATGAGTTAGTACTTACCTTTGGAGTATTGGTCGTTTTTTCAATTTGTAGAGGAATATGATGTTTCTTCTTTATACTCAATTCAGTTTCTATCTCCTCTTTTTCCTCCATCTCAATTTGTTTTGACCTTTGCTCTTGAAGTTCTTTCCCATTTCGTTGCGTGATCACACTAACATTCTCTTTTGGATTCAATGTTTGGGAGGGCAACTTTCCATTCATTTGTGCCTCCAATTTCCCTACACTTGAAGCTACTTGCCCCGTTTTCTTCTCCAAGTTGTGAATTCTTGACCTTGTTTCATTGAGGCTGTCCATTAAATGCTTCATCAATTGCATTAGCTTGTTCAATGTAATCTTCTTGCATTGTTGGGCACATATCCGAATATGTCTTTGTAAAAAGCATATGCTACAAGCTTTCACCTGTTGTACATTTCCACAGGTTAAAGAACGCACAAGAGAAGTAAGATCATTAACTTTATTCTCAAGGTTAAAAATACTTACCTTATTTACTCATTTACTTGGGAAGTCTCCATGAGTGCCAAATTATTTGGAGTTGGCTGCCATATTTGAGATCAATTGGAGTGCAGCCTCGAGTGTCTTATCTACCAATGCCCCTCCACTTGCCGCATCAATGATACTACGGTCAGTAGGCATCAATCCTTCATAGAAATATTGAATGAGCAACTGATAAGGTATTTGATGATGATTGAATGCACAGTTGCTCAAATCTTTCCCAATACTCGAAGAGTGTCTCTCCATGAGATTGCCGAATCCCAGGTATTTCTTTCCTTATGTTGGCATTTGCTTCTCAAGGAAAATCTTCTTCATGGCACTTCAAATTCCAATGGAACCTAGGATAATAGAGGAAAACCACGTCTTTGCTGCCCCTTTTAAAGAGATGGGGAAAGCTTTCAACTTAACATGTTCTTCATCAACTCCATTCGGTTTCATGCCAACGCAAACCATGTGGAACTCGAGATGTGTATGGCGATCTTCTCCAGCAAGTCCATTAAATATTTACAGTAAGTGTATAAAACCATACTTGAGCTTGAAGTTGACATTGTTGTCGATGTTTATGTATAATGGTTGATTTTCCATGTTAGGAGCATCAAGGTCCTTGAGTGTTTGTTGTCGTGCAACAATCATGGTGTTGATGCGAGCTTCCTTTCATAATCCGTGTAAAGTGTTTTCTATTTCGAGATCTACCTACACTTTTTTTGGTTAGCAGAACGGGTTACATGCATAAATTGTCAAGAAAACTAAAAAACAATCGACCATAGAAGAGATTGAAAACAATGTAAATTGAACGAAAATCCTACGCTAGAAAACTAAAACTGGTTTAAAACCCTAAAAAACAGCGGAATTTGGCCTCGATAGGGTGGGGCTAGTGGCAAAAAACGACTAGTCCTATTCAGAACGTCGTTTCCCTTTAGGAAACAAAAGGTTGATACCTAATTCCGTCAAAAAATTGGTTTTGAACAGTAACTGTACCGTACTATACAATACCACCGCAAACAAAAATCTCTTTTTTTTCAACAAAATAGATAATAATCACAACGAATAAAAAGTACAGCACAAGAATCAACCAAAATCACTTCCCTAGCAACGACGCTAAAATTTGTTGTGATGTCGCGGTTGCACAAATTAATTATCCTAGCTTAAAACACAACACATAAGATAATATAGAGCAAGCAAATGGTCGATCCCATGAGGAAGGTTCAAGTCAGATTTTTATGCTAGATGATATGGAATTTGGGGGGGTTTCGGAGGTTATCTAGGCTAAAGCAAAAGTAAACAGAAAACTGTCAAGCAAAATTAAATAAAATCAGAAAATTATCAAGAAAACAAACCTTGGTCGCAAGTAAACATCCACCTACAGAAATCAGAACTAATCATAGAAACGAGACGTCAATTTATACTATGAATATCTATCTTTTGTTATGTTGATTAGTTAATAGATCCGTTGTATAACTAATCCTAACCATTAAACAACCACAGTGTCTGCACTAGTAATTTAATTTAATGACAGCCTTAAGAACTAGATAAGTTGATTAATCTAGACAACATAACTGTTCGCAGTCCATATTTGATTTGATCAATCGAATGTTCTCCCTAAGATTACTAATATGGATTCGCCACAATTATTAATCTCAATTACTTCACAAGTTTATGTATCATAACTCCTGTTTTGATAGCAAACTTAGCAATAGATTGTTCACTATAATAACTTAGAGTTCGCTCTAGCAATTAAAATAAACAATCATAGGAAATAAGCATAGAAGAACAAACATATTCATTCATCATATAAAGTGAAAAAAAAGGTAAAATAGATCTCACAGTTCTTGAAATCTGAAAGTTTCTGTGTCTTTGCAACCAAGAAAAAGAGTTTAGCCTTGCATGTCTATTGAACAACTAACCAAAAAGAAAGAAGAATGCATGAATTCGGGTTTATGGGAGCAAGGGTTTGTGTTCCTCTCTTCTGACCGTCCCCCTCTCTCCTACTCTTTTGCTTCTCTCTTTCTTTTTATACCCTAGGAAACCCTCGTCTGTATTTTACAAAATAGTCTTCCCTTAAGTAGACAATTTACCTTTAAGTACTTCAATAACTATTTTCCTAAGAAAAAAGAAATAGCCTTGCATGAAATCTTCAAGCTTTGACTTAGAGGAGCTAAATTGCTGAAATAAAAACTTGAATGTTAGTTTGGATGCTTCGGGATGTAATTTGGACTCGTTTCTTCACAAAACCTGTTTGTTGGCAAAATTCACTTGTCATCTTAGAAAAATCATATCTCCCTCATATGAGATCTTTTTTCGTCTAAAATATTGTACATTGATAGGTCTTTGAGTCAGGAATCCAAACCAATTGATTTTGCATCAAATATACTTCTGTAACTCAAGATATTTAAGTCAGAATGGACGAAGGTCAACACTAGCAGATTGGGATATTTTACTTTGAAGACTATGATTTCCATACTCTACATTTTCTTATTTTTCTTGCCTTATATGTACAGAAAGGTATGGATGTTAGCTTTCTATTACCACTAGAATCACTTTCTTTCGACCTCTAGAGCTCATGCTCTGCACAAAACATCGACTGAAGGTCAAATTTACCAATTACCTCAATTTACTTATTTTTGCATATTTCATCCAAAATTGCCTTCAAAAAATTTAAAAAAAATATCAAGGCATTTTATATATAAAAAATAGGCAAAACACTAGTTAAAATATGGGTGAAACTATCAAATAATATGGTTGCATCAAATACCGCCACACTTAGCTCTTGCTCGTCCATGAGAAAGGATAGATAAAATCTAACTTAAACTGAATTGATAAAATAACTATTACCAATCTCTTAATCTCCCATCAATGTCCAAGAATATATACATTATAAACAAGAATACAATAAAAAAGGATAAAGAGTATAGATTTTCATGAATTCATTTGTATGCTAACTTCAAACTCAATTAATCATTGAGATTTAAATGAAATTTATGCCATGCCAAAGTGATAGGTCCTCTCATTGATATACACTCAAACACTCATGTGTTTAGGGTTTATATATTTAAATCTCTCAAATTCAATCAATGAATATATTCTACCATAAGCTTGCTCTTCAATCTCATCTCCATTAATAACATATTACAAACAATGCATGAATCAAAAGGTCTTAATTTTTTATTGTAATGGGGGCTAAGGTTATGGTGAGGTAAAAGAAAGTAAAAGAAAAGGCTAAAACCAAAGGAAGTAGAGCATTCTAAAAAAAATTGATCTTTCAAACAAGATATTCCATCGTCAGCACACAAATTTTCCATCTTTAAGTACCAATAGTTAACTTCTTTTGATTTCAAACTCCATCAACATAAAATTTTAAGAACTATGAACACAATGGAACACTTCTCTTTTCTTCTCTTTTTTTTTTCACCTTTAGCAACTTTGCCCATCTTTTCATTAGGCATCACTTTTTTTTTCTTTTCATATAATTTCCAATCATAATCCATGAGATATCAACAAGTATTTGCTCTACTAATCCTTGGCTACGGAAAAGGAAAAGATATAAAAGTTAAGGATTACAATGGGTAAAGCAAAGCAAAGATAAACAAGCTCAAAAGGGGCTCATTAAGGATACTATGCTTTAGTTCAAGTGGTTAAAATTCCTAATGCTTTTATCATCTTCATGTACACATGTAATGTGAATGTAATCTCAACAAGATATGAAGCAAGTTCTAGAGATACATATCATTGAAAGAATGCACAATCAAAGAATATAATGTTGAAGGCTCAAAAGCTTGCATTGGTATAACACTATAAAGTCAACATAACATATTTTCAAAGTCAATCCCTAAACCAATTAAACGTTAAAACTTGCATGCACACTTATTCATTCAATTTATATCTTCATCTATCTCAACTAATTTTCATACATAATACTCATATTCTTATAAACCAATGGGAGTTCAAAAAGATCAAACATAGATTTTACAAAATAGTCCTCCCTTAAGTAGACAATTTATATTTAAATACGTCAATAACAATTTTCCTAAAAAGACAAAATATCCTTGCATGAAATCTTCAAGCGTTGATTTAGAGGATCTAAATTGATGAAATAAAAACTTGGATGTCAGTTTGGATGATTCGGGACGTAATTTGGACTCGTTTCTTCATAAAACCTGTTTGCTGGCAGAATTTATTTGTCATCTTAGAAATATCATATCTCCCTCATATGAGATCTTTTTCATCTGAAATTTGGTACGCAATAGGTCTTTGAGCCAGGAATCTAAAACAATTGAGTTTGCATCAAATGGACTACTATAGCTCAAGATATTTAAGTCGGAATGGACGAAGGTCAACACTGGCAGATTGTGATATTTGACTTTGAAGGCTGCGATTTCCAAGCTCTTCCTTTTTTTATTTTTCTTGCTTTTGATTTTCAGAAAGGTATGGATGTTAGATTTCTAAATCCATAAGAATCATTTCATTTCATCCTCTAGAACTCACGCTCTGCACAAAACATCGATTGAAGGTCAAATATGCCAATTACTTTCAATTTACTCCTTTTTGCATCTTTCATCCAAAATTGCCTTCAAAACATAAAACAAAGAACATCAAGGCATTATATATATAAAAAATAGGCAAAACACTAGTTAAATGTGGGTGAAACTATTGAATAATATGGTTGCATCACTATTGTTCTATGAACTTTCTCAATTTCTATTCAACGAGGAGTTGCTCCTTGAGGGATATCCTAAGGGCTATACTAGTGTCCACTTCTATTTGGAGCTTTTCCAATTGTACGTTCAACTCTTCCTCATTGCTAATCCTCTTTCTTTTAGTTGGTTCAATAGTTTGCGAAGTCTTGGCTTCAAATTCCAGACTTGTGGGGATGGTGACTAGTGATAGATTTATCTATCTTATATACTTTTCACTAGTAACCGGATCTCTCAAACCATTTGATTCCTTCCTGACCAATACCAGAAGCTTCCAAAGAAGACTGGTCCTTGAATAACCAGGAGAATTAGAATAACCCGACCATCCTTAGCACATTTTGTATGCCTCTAAGTTGCCTTACAGCTAAAGCAGGTGCAGTAACTAACATATCTAATCACTCCAATCAGAGGCACCTGTCGTCATCTCCCACAACTTATCTAACAATTTTTGCTCTCATCCATAGGGCTTTCAACTTCACTTGTCTTTGCAGAATTCGTTGCAATTTTACTTTTCAGTTTTCCTTGTTCAGGTCCTTTCACTCCTCTTCTTTAACTATCTCTAATGGTTTTTTACTAAACCACCAGAAGTTGTTAAATATCAGCTTCTTGGTTTTTATATGGCTAATTATCCATATGTACAATAACTATTCATAACATCTTATTGATCCCTTGCCAACTCTCTTACAATGATTGAGCGTCAAGATAGTTTCTGCTTGTATCGCCGTGATGAGATTTATCTGTGTTTTCATATGCAAAAAAGGTTGCAGCTGCCTT
>Ga0325403_1004849_pt1 | contig 12581 bp, 7 predicted proteins | sample PopdelMetagenome_19_FD_205665 | JGI IMG/M metagenome (GOLD analysis project Ga0325403, IMG submission 205665) | Populus deltoides microbial communities from Bellville, Georgia, United States - Xylem-PdKOR-R4 | ecosystem: Host-associated > Plants > Phyllosphere > Stem > Wood/Secondary xylem...
GAAGGAGGGAGAGTTGAACCTGTATCTCTGGGATTGCTAGAAATAAATGAACAACTGCTAAATGTGTTTGTCTTTCAACATCAGAAAAGGGTAGGAAAATAGAAAGGTAGAAGAAAGGTCAATGTGATATGTTATCTCACCCGAAATTCTCTATGCCATGTCCGACTTAGTGAAGAATTCAGATCTTCTTGGTAATACCACACTTGGCCTTTTCTTGTAAATAGCTAAATATTCTTTTGTTTTATATGATTATGAATCAAATAAAAAATTAGTTTAGGTATTAACCTTGCATCTTCTACAACCACAGGTGTAAATAGACAAATCTCTATATTATTATTTTAATATGCTAATATTAAAAATAAATTTTAAAAAATAAAAAATTATTATCTTAATATATTTTCGAATAAAAAACACTTTTAAAAACAACATTTAATTACCACATCTCCAAACATGAACTCCCCCTCTTAAACAAGGAAAAAAACAAGACAAGTTAGATTTCACATCATCTAGTTGTAAGATATGTTCAAAGAGAAAAATATCCAGAGTTTTCTTTCTATTTGATCAGTAAAAATGGGAATTGTTTGATTGTATTTACAAAGTTTTAAGTTTTTTATTTAATTTTTTAATATCATAGATAGTTTTCTAAGAAAAACAAATCATCATTTGATGCTGTCGGTGACCTAATACCAAAGCATGATTGCTCTGCTTGCATAATTGCCTTGGCATCCTTGTTAGATATGAACAACACATGGTGATAACAGCAACAGTCAATCACTCAATTAAGAACCCAACTACCAATTTGAATTTAAATTTAAATTTAAATCAAGGAATTTAAATCTATGCTCTATTTTATAAATTAAAAAAAATTAAATGAGGGATCACAGTGTAATAAATTAATCTCTCAATGGTAGTTGCAATGTCCCATGAAATGCAGAAGTATAAGCAATCAAGTGTCTAACTGATCCCAATTTATTTTATTTTATTTTATTTTATTTTATTTTAAAGGGTGGTTGGTTGTGGCAGAGGGTGAAATCAGAGGCCCATGATCTCTTGTTGATAAAACAATCTTAGTTGCCGAAATTCATGTGCAATCACCATGGAAATTCCAAACATTTATGAGGAAGGAAGGTCGTCTTGGTGGGACCAATGTCATAGATTGTCTACAAAACTCCACTCTGCCCGACTAGCTTCATCTTGTTGACTAGTTTACAATGACATCACTAATTATCAATTTATTTATAATATAAAAACATTAAAAGTATTATAAAACACTAAGCAAACATAATTTAATTTTTTTTTCTCAAGTTAAAAACATTTTTAAAACATACTAAAAAAATAAAAAAATTTATTCTTCCAAACACACCCTTTTAATGGCCCCACAAAGAAAAACCATGATATAAACATATTAATTTACAATGACATCACAAGCATAATTTAAAATCGAAGTTGATCTAATTTACAAGTTATTATTAGGGTTTGTTATATTTTTTTTAAATTAAAATAGTGTTGAATAATTAATTTTTTTAAAAAAATAAATAAATAAGTTGATGATCAGGTTTTGCCCGGTTAGATCTGGACCGATTAAACTACCCATATCAATTTAAATTTTTAACCCGGTCTTGTCTTTAATTGACCGGTCAAACAATGATCACAAGCCCTGAGAATGAGAAATTCCACTAAGTGAGAAAAACACAGTACAATATACCACGTTACAGATTAAAATGTTCCGATTCCTTGGCCGGGCAATCTCCAATCGGGGTTTAGGTATTGTTTGGGAATATGGTTGTGACTGTATTTTTAAAAAATTTAAATTTTTTTTACTAAAATTTAATATAGTTTATATGTTTTGGATCGTTTTGATGTGCTGATGTCAAAAATAATTTTTTAAAAATGAAAAAATATTATTGATATGTATTTTGACACGAAAAGTTATTTGAAAAACACCCGCAACCACACTGTTAAACACACTTTTAATATTCATGGATAAAACTGGAAACTAAAAAAAAAAAAGACGAAGATTATTGAAAGATAAAGACACATGCCCTCACTCGGGGGACAGGCATGTGGCTCTAAGACAACAACTCACCACATGATTTATACAGTTGCAATAAAGACAGAGCTGATGTTTTAAAAATGGATAAATAATTTAAATAAAAAAAAATATGTATTGTCAGATTTTACCATTCTCTCTTAATTATCTTCCTCCACCATTAACAAAACTGCACCTCAGCACCGATCTCCCTAAATCTGACTCTTTAGCACTGATTAATTACATTTTGACCATACCCCAATTATCATCTACCCATCACTTAAGTCCTTAATTAAAAAATATTCTCATTTAGGTCCCTACAATCAGACGATTCCCAGTTAACCCCCTGAACTTTTTCCCTATCTTGTTTTCAACATATTATTCAATTCCTGAATATACTCCAAGTAAAAACAAAAAAAAATATTAAATTGATTTGAAAAAATATTAGAATTCATAAAAAAATGATTTATTTGTCTTGAAACTACACTGTATTTTCATTAATTCAAATGGTATAGTGAGATTGATCTGATCTTGTTGGATAAATAGAAACTCAATTGATAATAATTTGTTTGAAGATCCATTTGAGAATCATATGATATTTGCTTAAAACTATACGTTTTCTGCGGGGATTAATCTGGTCAAGTTTATCAATAGTGGCCCAATTGATAAATACTATTTGTTTGGGGATCCACTTGAGAATCAAGTAATATTTATAGATCAAAGAAGTCATTTTCAAAAAAATAATAAAAAAAGCGCACAGATCCAAATTCCAAACCCGACTCTCTCTCAAGCTCTTACATGACGTAAAACATTAAAGAAAACAGAGGAGAGCTAGGTGACTTACTGTCTCCCTTCGCATCTACTACACTCTCTCTCTCTTTCTCTCTCTCCCCCTCTCGCAGTAGATCTTATCATTCTCTTTCTCTTTCTCTTTCTTTTTGACATACATTTTGCTGCTTCAGAAAGGATAATATGTGGATTTTGCTGGCAGCCATGAAAGAAGCTTAGCTAAAGAAAAAAGAAAAAGCAACAAAGAAGGAAAGAAATGATGATGAGTAGTAGTAATAATAATAATAACGGTAATTATAGGAGTGTTAATGGGAGTTTGAGAGAGTCTTTAGTGGGAGGGAGAAATATTCCGGTGGGGTCCCAGTACCACCGCCGAGGTCATAGTTTGACGGGCGGCGGTGTTTTTTCTAAAGATAATCACAACAAGGATGAGAACTTGGATCTCTTCTCCAAGAACCGCCGCAGTCTCTCTGTCGCCTCCTCCAATGAATCTTCTGATGGTATGTTTTGGATTTTTTTTTACCAGTTTTGTTCCCGGAGATGCCCTCGGTGGTTTTCTGTGTTTCTTGCAATTCTTCCATGGAGACGCTCGAATGAAGAAGAGGATGGTTTGGTCATTTTGTTGATGAATGAGAGATTTGGAAATGAAAACGATGTTATATTTAATGAACACTACACTTATAATCAAAGAAACAGGAAAAGAAATGCAAACGGTGCCGTTTCTTTTGCTAGCAAAGAACTATTTCCTTTTCTTTTGTGCCTAGATTTAATGGATTTGATTCATTATTTATTGGTTTGGAATTTACATTTATGGTGATTTTCATCTGGGATTTTCTTAAATTCCCATTTTGATTTAGCCAGCTCAGAATCTTGCTTGTCTACTTTCTTTTTTGTTTGTGGGGACGAAAATATGTGATGGCCTTATGATTTGATGTGGGGTTATTGGTTACAGTTTCAGTGAAATTGGGGAGACTTTCAGTTGGACCAGCCAAACTTGCGAGGAGTGGGATCGATGATCTGTTATCATCAGAAGGAGGGAAGCATGATTATGATTGGTAAATCTTTGATGCTTTCCGGATTTAGCAGTTGCATGTTAGAGTCACAAATTTTTTTGTTCTTTTTTTTTTTTGGTCAACAGCATTGATGCTGGCTGTGTCTGGTATAAGATTCGATTCGTTTCGAGTTTTGGATGCAAAGTTGAAACTTTTTCAACAGATTGAAATTCGTTTTTGATATGTTGGATTGATAGTTTTAGAGGAAACATAGCTTGCTCAAGGTTCACATTGTCGTGGAATTTGGAAGTCCTTCCACTTTGGATAATCACCTCTTTCTATAATGAATTTAGTACAATTTAGAGAAGCTGAAAAGATTAAAAAAAAAAAAAATAGAATTCTGAGTTTTAAGTGGACTGCACCTTGGGATCTCATATAGAATTTTGCATTCTAAGCTTTGATGAACTCAGAACGGAAACTCTGCTTTGTTCTGGTGCTTCTAAAAGTTGCAGACAACTCTGCACGGCTTATTTCAAATAATGAGACATTGTATTGTACAGGATAGGAAAGAGATCAGGTGATTCTCTCACAATGGAAGATCACATGATTACTTAAATATGATTCAGAATGTTTCCATGGAAGTGCTTTCCTGTAGAAAAGAAAAATTACATTTTAAGTATGAGTTAAAGCTCCAAGACATTGTCCCATTGTTTATTTGCTTATTTATACTGGGCTGACAAGGATTTAGCGGATAATTTAGGCTTGAAGTCATAGTAGTTAAATGTTCCTTTTGTGTTGAATGAACGCTTGCAGACCAAGTTTATTACTCTTGTATCGAAATTATTACTTCCACAAACCAAAAAACTAGCATTCAAATGCTGTCATCCATACTTATTTCTTTTTATGTCATTAGGCTTCTCACTCCCCCTGGAACTCCTCTTTTTCCGTCATCAGAAGGAAGTGAATCACAACCAACTTTAGTGGCTCCACGAAGCAGTTCTTTGGCTAGATCAGCTTCTACTACCAAGGCGGCATCTAGGGTATGCCCTGCTTCTTTTCTTTCTTTAAGCTATCACTGTCAGTCTTACCCCAATTTCAGATCATTTTATGCTTGTTGAATTAGCCCCTTCTGGTTGAACAATAGTATTTTCATTTTAGGAGTTTTTTCTGATAATGGGAGGACATGGGATCAGCTATCAAAGTTTAAGCCTAATTCTTACCTGTGTTTTCAGCTTTCAGTTTCACAACCAGAGAGTTACCATTCCTCAAGGCCAACTAGAAGCAGCTCAGTGACTCGACCTTCTATATCTTCTTCACAATACAGTACCTATTCCTCAAATAGGTCCTCTTCAATCCTAAATACAAGCTCAGCCTCTGTCTCATCTTATACTAGACCATCCTCCCCAGTCTCCCGCACACCATCTATAGCAAGACCTTCCACACCATCAGCCCGCCCGACACCATCACATTCCTCAACTCCATCAAGAGCTCGTCCAGCCCCCACCAGCTCTTCAATTGACAAGACTCGACCCTCTCAAAATTCAAGACCCTCAACTCCAAGTTCCAGGGGACAAATTCCTGCAAACTTGAGTACAGCACCCCCTAGATCAAATTCTCGTCCATCAACTCCCACACGTCGGAACCCAGCACCTTCCTCATCCACTGCCTCAAGCCCTTCAACTTCTGCTGGACGAGTTCTTTCAAATAATCGCATTCCTGGACCAACATCCCGACCAAATTCCCCAAGCCCTCGAGTCCGTCCACAACAGCCAGTTGTTCCTCCTGATTTTCCTCTTGACACACCTCCAAACCTCAGAACAACTTTGCCAGACAGGCCACTTTCTGCAGGCAGGTCCCGGCCAAATGTTCATGCAACTATGAAGGGGAACCCAGAAAGTGTAGGCTCTGTGATTGCACCAAGAAGACACTCATCTCCAATTGTCTCACGGGGAAGACTCACAGAGCCATCTGGAAAGGGCCGTGTGCATAGTAATGGGCATATTGCTGATGCACCTGAGCCTCGAAAGGTCTCGCATGTGTCAGAATTAGGAATGAGAAAACCTGTGAAGTCATCATCAACAGCCTCAGAGAGCACCGGGTTTGGGAGGACTATATCTAAGAAGTCTCTGGATATGGCCATCAGGCATATGGTATGGGTTCTCTTCCATCCATGTTATGATAAACTAGCTTTTTATGCTGTGTAGCATCCCCGCGTGCATGCAATTTGAATGAGATATAAATTTGCTAGTTGGGTGCCAACATTTATCAACTTTCAAATGCTCTTTTTCTTGAAAATTTTCACTGAAACTGAGAAACATGTTTTTGTCAAGTTGATAATCTTCTAGTCTGGCTTCCTAATGAGTTGGAATTCAAATGATTGATTTGATCATTGTCATCCATGTTGATTACAAGTGCAAATGTCTGTGCATCACACAATGCCATGCTACTACCTTCATTATAATAGAACCTAAACAATGACAATGCTGTTTATTTGTTGGCTGCCATTGAACTAACAGCATGATCTTTTTACATTTTATTCCCTGGCTGTTGATTCAAATTCCTTACCTTGAAAATTATGAGGTGCGGCTGAGATGAATTGCCAGTTCTTTTGGCCAAGATCTTGGACTGATGATGGCATTGTCTATTAGGTTAGCTGACATACGTGGAAAGAGGTGCTTTGATTACCTGCTATTACTAATGCAATAAAAGATTTTTGTGTTTGGTTTCTGTTGCACGGAACATTATTTTTTTCTGCCTTCAAGAGACAGTTCTATGTTTTAAGATAATCCTAAAAGTATATCAATTCGCTGTTGTAGGACTTGAGAAATGGCACAGGAAGCACCCGATCGCTTACAAGCACCACCCTCTTCCCTCAGAGCATTAGATCTGCCACTCCCAAGACCCACTCTGCCCGTTCCAGGAGTGCTCCAGAATCCATCAACAATGGAAATTTGCAAAATGGAGATGTTTTGGAAAATGAAAGCTACTTTAGCAGGGCTACCGAAATCAGGCGTGAAGCAAATGATGGACAACGATACTCTGCAAAATTGAGTGAAGTTGTTGACATCTGTGAAAGCTCTCGTTATGATGCAATATTACTCAAAGAGGATTTAAAGAACACGGATTGGCTGCACAGTATTGATGATAAATCTGATCAAGGACCCTTCTTTGATAATGGGTTTGAGCCTCTGCCTGAACCTTTCGGCCTATTATAACATCTAAGAAAAGATGCTTTTTTTCGATAATATTTTTTTTTCCCAAAATTATAATCTGTTCCGTTTAATTTATTTGCTTACTTGGAATGAATGAATGATGTAAACTTCTAACACTAAGAACTGATAAAGTGAAGAGAGTGTATTTTCTGCAATGAAATGATGATTTCAGTGTTGGAATTTCTGTTTACATAGATGCTCTAGCTTGTGAATGCTTAAAACCCTATATAGCATGTGATGCATCAGTTGCAATCTTCTATCTTGTTCTTTCCCCGAGCTTGCAGCTAGGGTTCTTGTTTCAATAACCAAAAGAACTTCCAAAAAAGCAACTAGGATGGCAGTAGTCCAGGATATCAACACTCTACACAGCTTGTCTGAAAAGTGAAAGCTATCCAGTTTCTTTGTTCGTCATCATGAGAATCTCCGGCAGGACTGGAAACTTTATAGCTCTGACTTCTTGTTGAAGCATTGATGGACTTAATCCAGAATACAAGTATAAAAAGAGCAGGCCATAAAAGTGGGCTAGGCTTTGCAAAACCTGAAGCCAGTAGTAATCTATCTATTTCTTGATCACATCAAATTAACGAACTTAAAAATGTTACAAGTTGTTTTCTTAAGAATTACGAATTATGTTTTCTTAAACACCAAAAAAAAAAAAAAAACAGGATGCAACTGGACTTGGTGAGATTGAATTGAAAGATATTCCTGCCACTGAACTGCACTTGGTGCACCTCAGCTAGAGCCTAGAGGTAATCTTTGACATTGATGCAACTGGCTTTCTCTCCGTGTCAGCCCAGAGGAAGGGCTCGTTATTTAAACACGTCATTCGAACTTTAACTGAAATCACCAGGGAAAATAAGAGAAGAGTGTGGAAGAGGGGATGCGGTGTGAGAAACAAGATGTGCCAAGGGCTACCCTGACTGGATTTAGAAACCTGGCAGTGATCACAATGAGGAGACTAGAGAAAATGATCCTTCGAAAGGAGGAGGAGCTCCATCAGAAGGTTCCCAACGATTTGTTGCTTACGATATTTCAGACGCTAAAGATTCTGTTGCTGAGTTGAAGAGTTTTTTAGCACTACAAGGGATTGTAAGTTACAATGTTCTGTTCTGACGAGATCGGATCCCCACCAGTTGGGCTACCCCTCTCTTCTCTCCACCAACTTGGACTGATGATGCTTGACTCTAGACACCTAGTCTTAATGCAACGTGTGATCAAGTAATGTGGAGATTTACCATACCAATAATGGTAAATTTTCTACTTCGTCACCTTATGATTTGCTTCCGGACCAAGATTGGGAGGAGGTGAGGCGTATATCGGTATTTGGAAGCTGGTTTGGGGCTGGAAAGGTCCAAAACTTAATGCTCTAAACAAGAAACGAGTGCCCCATTTATAGTAAAGCTCTGGGAACTTGTTTTTTTGCAATTAAGCAAACTTCAAGGACGGTTGGAAGCTGAATTTTTTGGCTCAATTATGAGCCGCCATCAACTGTCACTTAACAGAGTATATAAAGAAAAACCTTCACCAAATTATAGGCAGATGTCTGGTATCGTGTGACAAAGGAACGACGAGCACACATATAATATTATAACCTGGTAGGAAGATCAAACATACAAGGAAAGCTAATCCCTTGTTTGTTTGCATAGGACATGCATGATGCATTTCACACACACACTGGTGAATTCTGAAATTCATTAAATTAATAAAGCAAGAAAATCAGGAGCCAGTCCCTGCTACAACGCATAACAAGAGAAAACTGTTCAAACGAAACCATGATCAGGACCTTATAGAGGAGGCTTGCCCAAGCCAAGTCCAGCAACCTACTTACAGTTTGTCTATATTCTGTCATGCCTGTAAAGGTCTTAGCCGCTAATCATGATGCGATGTTAGTCTTCTCCATAATGTACCTCAGTTAATTGGCATGAAGCATTGACCGTTGTGTATTCATGGTAATGTCATTGCCTTGTTCTTGGCAAGTTCAACAGTACAACGATCAGTAGACCCAGTCTTGCTAGCATGAAGCCTTGTCAAACCAAACATGTGTTCAAAAGATGTTACCATGTTACACCCCTTCTTTTCCTCTTGATGTAATAGTGGAGCAATGATGAAGGATTTGGATGAGGGATGTCAAAGGGCCAGAGACTTTTTCAAGCGACAGGTTGATTTTCAGCAAAATCTGTCATCCGTGTAGTTTTCCAAGGAAGCCAGCTTTTGTTTGGGTCTAAAAGAAAATCTTGTCATTTATTGACTAACAAAGGCTCTTCATGTGCAAGTGCTTTAGAGGCAAAAACGTCAAAGCTGCATATGGTGTTTGTCGACAAAGAGGGCGGTCTTGCAGGCTGCAAAATGCTGGCAGAAGGAATTTTTGGTTCTGCTGAATTCTTATTCAGCAGCAAGCACATTTGTATGTAAAATGCTCACAATCTTATCTTTGCAGGAAGGTCCAACTCGTGCATAATCTCATGAGTTGGAAACTTGACAGCAACACTTTCCTAATGGCATGTGGTTTGCCAAGTAATTTGCTCTGGATTGATTACAGTTCTTCATTTGAATTTGAAACTGAAATCTGGACCTATCGTGAGCATTTCTGGCTTTGTTGATTTCCTTGGGAGCTCAGGTTCTTTTAAGATACGGTGGAAGCTCTTAATCCAAAATCATCAATGCTCCTGCAGCAATTTGAGGTTCTTAAATTTGTGTCAAACAATGATGACAGACAGAAGAATGGAGCGAAAGCATGGCAGCCAAATATAGAACCTCAAACATAACATATGTACAATTATGTCATGGATTGCAGGTAAGAAAAAACATCAGTTACCTGTGATGATGCTGCTCTGGCACAAACAGAAGAAAGAATTAACTCTAACCTGTGTGCACCATTTTGAGGGGTTTTAGAAATTCTGCTGCTTTACAAGTTCTCCCTGTATCACGAAGCCTGCTTACTATGTTTTCTGAGCTTGTAATTAACGAATTATGAACATCAAACGACACCAGGAGTTCCCCCAAACACTTCAGTAGGAATGATAATACTCTTTCAGGTCGATGGAAGATCCCCATTGAAGTGCTCAGAGGAACTCTAGGGGACACTTGATCTGTGCTATTAACAAAAACAAAAACAAAAACAAGAAAAAAAACTAAGATGAGGGTAAAAACACAGTGGATACACTCTCATTGCACTGTGGACTTCAATAGTTCTCTGGCTTTTGTGTTTTTTTTCCCCTTCTTCCGAGGCTTTCTTTCCTCTCCTTTCCACTTGCTTCTTCTTCTCTGTTTCAGTGTGGCGGTGTGTTTTTCCTTCACGCCCTTCTTTCTTCTCCCTTCGTTAACCAGCTGGCCTTATTATAAAAAATAAAAATAAAAATTGAGCCCAGTCATTTACAGTTACAGTAGACCGTCAGACAAGAATTGCATAGTATAGTTACTTTTTTTTTTTTTTTGTTCTATATATAAAGTTTTTGCCATGATTGCAGGGTAGAAAGATATTTTCCATGAGACATGAGACAGAGAGGTCATTCGTGAAGTGACTGGGGGCAATTTAATAGTTTATATTTTATATATAGTTGAATTATACAAATGCTCTTAAAAGGCATATTTTTTTACAAATATTACAATTACTTTGTTGTTCTTGTCAAAGTGTATTTTAGTATTTTTTTCATGGTTTTTTTTTTTATTTATTATACTCTATTTGCATTAGGGGCAAATTAGTATTTTTAAAAATAAAAATAATAATAAAAAAGATCGATGGTACGTATGAGACATGCACCAGAGAGTGGACTCCACCCGCGTCCTGCAGGAGGTGCATGCGATGTTATTTGATAATCAAAATTTCTCAACCACCATGTCTTCCGAAGTGTCCAATGAAGGTAAAGCTTATGGGGTGGTGTGTGTTGTTGCTCAAATCATAACTGTTTCAGTGGTTGTCTTCTCATAAGACTGTTTGCCGCGTTGTTCGCATCACTGAGCTGAGGCTGCATGCGTTCCTTCTCTTTCCTTTTTCACATCAGTTGTCTCTTCAAGATGCTTCGATTGGTTGCTCAGACTTTGTTTTCCAACCAATTCATGGGCTCAATGGCTTTTGTCTGTGCGTTAGGACCGTGTTTTGAAGGACACATCCTCCTTTTATTTTGATTTATCAAACTTTGAAGGCTTCGTTTCCATTCAGGTGCGCTTTCACCCTGCTCTGATCACCTCTTGGACCTCTTCTTTATCTGTTCGTTTCGATTTTAGAGCTGATTCTGGTTCACTTCCTTCCTGAACCTGAATCTTTCTTGAGCAGTGTCTTTTACCCTTTTGTTATATGTTTCATTTGTCGGTTCAACCAGACCGTGGTGGTGTATGGGATGTTTCCTACTAGATTATTGCCCATGCTGCGAGTCATATCACTTATTTTTAATATATATATATATATATATATATTGATAATAATTTTTAGGAAAGAAAATTTTAAATTGGGAAGAAATTTACCTTATATATCCTGGTTAAGTTGATGGATATGAACATAACACTAGTAAAAATATGATCTTTATATTCTTTTAAAAAATAAATATTAAAATGTCCATATTTAAATGATTTAGATTTAACATGTTAAATCTGCAATACTGATCTTAAGATAATAATAACTCCACATAAAGAAAATTAAAATAAAATATGAAGTATAATTTTCAATTAAGTTGAATGATGAAATTAAAAAAAAATTAAAAAATGATTTATAACAAACCCTGAGTAAACTCGGGTTAAGTTGCCAAACTCGTAACTTGAGTTTTGTGGCTGAAATAACTTTATATAAAGTAAATTAAAATAAATTATGAAACTTAATGTTGAATAATTAATTAAATAAAAAATATATATATAAAAAATCATCCGAGTAAAATAATTACTCCCCTCCTTCCTCTCTTGATGTAATTTTTGAGTAATGATGAAGGATTTGGCTGAGGGATGGCAAAGAGGCAGAGAGGTTTTCAAGTGACAGGTTGATTTTCAGCAAAATCTGTCATCCGTGTATTTTTCCAAGGAGCCAGCTTTTGTTTGAGTCTAAAAGAAAATCTTGTCATTTATTGACTAACAAAGGCTCTTCATGTGCAAGTGCTTTAGAGGCAAAAACGTCAAAGCTGCATATGGTGTTTGTCGACAAAGAGGGCGGTCTTGCAGGCTGCAAAATGCTGGCAGAAGGAATTTTTGGTTCTGCTGAATTCTTATTCAGCAGCAAGCACATTTGTATGTAAAATGCTCACAATCTTATCTTTGCAGGAAGGTCCAACTCGTGCATAATCTCATGAGTTGGAAACTTGACAGCAACACTTTCCTAATGGCATGTGGTTTGCCAAGTAATTTGCTCTGGATTGATTACGGTTTCACATTTGAATTTGAAACTGAAATCCGGACCTATCGTGAGAATTTCCGGCTTCGTTGATTTCCTTGGGTGTTCAGGTTCTTCTAAGCTCTGTTGGAAGCATTTGATCCAAATTCATTAATGCTCCTGCAGCAATTGGAAGCCCTTAAATTTGTGTCAAATAATGATGACTTAGAAAAAAATAGTGAAAGCATGGTACCAATATATAGAGC
>Ga0325403_1004850_pt1 | contig 12581 bp, 9 predicted proteins | sample PopdelMetagenome_19_FD_205665 | JGI IMG/M metagenome (GOLD analysis project Ga0325403, IMG submission 205665) | Populus deltoides microbial communities from Bellville, Georgia, United States - Xylem-PdKOR-R4 | ecosystem: Host-associated > Plants > Phyllosphere > Stem > Wood/Secondary xylem...
TGATTATTCATTATCTCTACAGGAACTTTATCCCCTAGGTCTTTAATAAGGTGCTTTTAATACAATTCTAAAGTAACGATGGATAGTTTCAACAGACCTATAGTATATACCAAGGTTGTTAATACCGTTTCGGCAGGTGTTTCTTTTTTTCAATTAGAACGGAAGTTTCGGTTTCGGAGCGTTTCGGCGTGCTGTTTCGGGATTGTACTGTTCATCTATATATATATATATATTCAAGATAAATTAATTATAAATTATGTATTACAAAGTACAAACACAATGTCAAGGAAACATAATTTTAAAATTTTAAATATTTCTAAATAGTCAAGATTAAATAGAACTTTAACTTAAAGTTTTAAAGTAATTCAACTTAAATAAAATACCAAAATATTATGAAAGTAAAATGTTTTAACACAAAAGAAACATAAATCAAACATCATCTCCATCATTAACATAGAAATAAGGATCTTGATCTTGTGGTGGTATGTAGGGAAAGTCATCAACTAGATATTCCAATAGTTGATCATTTCCACCAAGCTCATTCCTTCATCAAAACATGTCTCTTCATCCTCTAAAGTCAAAGTGGACAAAGATGCTTCTGTAGTATCCCAACTTATATCATCTCCAAATTATATTATTAACTACCAGACCTAGCAACCTAGCAATTAATCCAGTTATTTTGTTCTTTGTTTCTTGAATTCTAATCTTAACGTATGCAGTATAATTTATTCCTTTAAATGTAATATTCTTATCTAGGCTTAACTCTGTTTAGCTTTAATCTTGATGTATAAATAAATAAAATAGATCATTAACTCTATTTTATCAATTTCATTTACTTAAAGAGCTCTGACTTGATTTGTTTAGGATAGTGCACAGATCAAACATCAAAGTAGCATTCAATTTCAGATAAAGCTTCAAAGTTCAAACTAGCTAGCCAAGCCCGGTGAAGTAATAAAATGATAAATACAATACAAAGTTACAAACCCAACAGTAAGATTATATACAAAAAAAAAAAGATTGCATGCATTTTCCATTTCAGAATATTAAATTAGATACATTCATGAGATCGTTGAAAACATAAACATTTGGGATGACCTTCCGATTGATCAAGTCCTGCAGCAAGATTTATTTGTCAATTTCATATCCTTGCCAGCAAACAAATTGCTAAAATGTTGCAAAACAAGTGACAGGTGCATATTCAAAGCCATCAAGAAGTTGAATTGAAGAGTAATAAATACCAAGATGACAAGCAATTATGAATTTGCAAGACTAGAAAAATACTATCTCCTGTATCTATAAAATAAACATAAAACTCAGTTCCAGCATGTCTAAAAATTATGGCTTATTAGCTCAGAAGATCTGATATAGGAAACCCATGCTCAGGATGGACCTGGGGTTGAGGGGGACTAAACGGGAAAGATAAACCCACTCTTCTATGTAGAAGGAATAAACACATATATGCCAACAAATAATAATAAACCCATTATTTGTTGACAATTTGAATAGTTTGTTACTAATTCTTCTAGTAAAATGAGCCAAATTTCACCAACTCCATTTTTTCTTTGTTTTCTTGCAACCCTAACTAAATAATCTAAGAATGCTCAGCAATCAATTTGATTGAAAGCAAGAAATGGATGCATACAAGGTGGCCAGGTATTGCCACAAAAAAAATGATCATGGAAAAGATGGACTATTTGATGTCAATATGCAAACTAAACCAGAAGCGAGACATTTAAACTAAATGAAGCTCATAAACAAATCCAAAGAACTTTAGCAGATGAAGGCAGTCATGTCAATTACCTCATAAATATACCTAGATTTCATGTAGTCACCACAAAGACCACAGACGTCAATTATAATACGATGTAAACGTAGATAGCAGAGACAACTATTTGAGAAGGGAGCTAATGGCCACAAAGCGAGATTAGATGTCTTGGAGTCCGGTATGAGTCTCCTGGTTCTGTGTGATATAATCTTTATGGGGAGGTTGAGAATTCTCTGAAATTCATTGATAGTTCTTTGCCAGGTTCCAGGGGGGGCTCCTTCTCTTTTTTGTCGATCGAGCCGCTTCAGTCGAGAAGTCAGGTTGCAGCAGTGCAGCATGCAAGAGCAAGACAACAACAGAGAAGAAGGAAGATTGGAGGGGGAGTTTGTGAAAGACAAAATGCTGATTGTAATTGTTTTGGTTGGGAACTTGAGTCTGCGAGGAAGAAAAATTAGGGATTTGGTATTTAGAGTTCAGAGAAAAAGAGCATTTATACATGGGTGCACTATGTAGTTAATGAAACTGAACCGGGTTCAATTTTGAGTCTTTGACTCGGTGGCTTTAACCTGAAACGGAACGCATGGAATCCGGTTGGAACGTTTCGGCCGAAATTTGACCGGAAAATCCGGATCAGCCGAGATTTTAAGCAAGGTAAAAATTGTTCCGTTTTGTTTCGTTTTTTGAACTGGTACGAGATGTTTCGAGTATTCCGATTGGAACGGAACAAAATTGACAACCTTGGTATATACCACTAATAAAATGGAAACAAACAAGCCTACATATCTAAGAAACACTCAATTTTATTGTTTATTAAAATATGTAAATCAAGCTTACACATTTATCACATAAAAAAAAAGAAACATTATTTCCAAGTCAAGTAGAAATTAAAAGATAAATGAAACGATAAATAATAAGATGTTAGTGAGTCATTGTGATTTTAATATTGGATCTTATATTGAGTTCTCTAAATGTGTCTTAGAATATTTTCTTGTTATTTCTTATTGTTTAGCAACAATTGATTTTTTCTTGGATAGATTCCTAAAATGAGCTCAATCAAATAATAATTAATTTATGATTTTAAGCCTTTAGTGTATAGATACGATTGTGGATTAAAGACACCAATGCAAACTTATGGACAAAAGATTATCTAGGAGTGAAGCCATATGCATGCCCTAATCCCATACAAAAATAACGTTTTGTTACTGTTCTAAGATAAAAAAAACAGAGACAATGAAAACAAAAATATATTGATTGAAAAGATAAAGATAAAGACATAAAAATAAATCTATCTCTAAAATAATTTTGGAGTGAATTTTTGTACTTTCAAAATAAAAAGGTACAGAGAAGACATGTCTTCAAAGACAATATTTTTTTTTATTTTTTATTCCTAAAATATCCTTATAAAAATATCTTAATTTCAAAATTGTTCAACTAAGACATGTAAGAATAAAATGATTATTATTATAATTTTAAAATCCAACTTGGTGGTCGATCCGTGGCAAAGCTCGGGTCATTGGTCAAGACCTGAGTTACGGGTCGTGTTGACCTAGGTTGACTCAAGTTAGTGTAAGAATAAAAGTGGTTATTATCATAATCTTAAAACTCGATTTGAGGACGACTCGAGGTAAGGCCCGAGTCACGAGTGAGGTTGACTTGGATCAATATAAGGATAAAAGTAATTAGTATCATAGTTTTAAAAATCGACATAGGAGATGACACGAGACAAGGTTTGGGTTAATATAAGAATAAAATAGGTTATTATCATAATTTTAAAGCTCGATTTAGGGGTCAACCAAGGGTAAGGCCTAAGTCACAAACCGAGAGGGTTAGTCTAGGTTGATTTAGATCAATGTAAGGATAAAAGTTATTATTATCATAGTTTTAAAACCCGACTCAAGAGTTTATCAAGGCAAGGCTTAAGTCATGGATGGTAAGGGTTAACATGGGTTGACCCGAGTCAATAAATGGATAATAATGGTTACTATCATAATCTTAAAACTCGACTCGGGAGCCAACTCAATTCGGGAGTCAACTCGAGATAAGGTTCAGGTCTCGAGTTGGAAGGGTCAATCCGGTTGATCTAAAGCTTTTTTAAAAATAATCAAAGCAATCTTGTTTTGACAAAAAAAAATTAAAAAAAGTCAACGATTTTTTTACCTGTGTTTTATTCTAAGTTGACCTAGGTTTTTGACCAGTTAAGGTCAATTCAATCTTTCCTCTATTTTCTCTTAAACTCGAACCAATCCAGGCCCTAGGTTGACCCAATTCTGAGTCAACTCGCTAGACCAATCCTGATTTTATAATTAGGGTTATTATTATATTACTAATTTCAACACTCAATATAAACTACAAAAAAATATGTAATTATTTTTTTCAATATGTAAGTTTGACAACAATATATATTAAGAGTAAAATAATTTTTTTTATATTTTTTTTTTTGTCCACCATAACCAAACAATATACAAAGACAATCATTTTTTCTTGTACACCACCACCAAATACAATTTTGTCATTGTCTCATTTTTTTGTCATGTTTCCTCTCTCTCCATCCTCTCCACCTTTTCTATCTTCGAGCCGTAACAAAACGCTAACAAAGTGAAAATCAATTTCAAATTTAGAGATTTTTTAGTTTAAGAAAACAAAAAATAAATTAAAAAAAAGTGATAATTGGGTTGAAACAATAAAGAAAGAGAGTTGCACAATAAAAATCAATAATTGATGATTGAAAACCTAGGCAAAATGTTGTCGAAAAAGTAGCAACAATGTGATGCAAATAGTAATTGGATGGATTAAAGTTGGTGCAAGAAATGAGGTGAAGGAGAGGCAAATTTAGTATTTGAAGCTTGTTGTGTGTATTTTATAGTTGCTTTGTGTTGTTTCATGATTTCTTGGTTATGCTATATTTTTTTTTATTTCTGTTAGATTTTTGCAATGTGAGTTCGTAGAAGGTTAGAATCCAAAATTTTATAGCACATTTATAGAAATTAAAATTGGATATCATTTGTTATGGTTTTTTGTTTTTGTTTTGATTAGTGAATGCAATAAAAACTTTCCCAATGCAAATGTGTTTGAAAAACAAAACTAATTGAATTTTATCTAGTTTTAGGTATATAAATGACAATTCGAGTGCATAGAATTCCAACTTAATAAATCAAATGCTTTAAATTGAGAAAGGACAATAAAACAACATCTAAAATTCATTCAAATAACAAAGATAATACAAAATAATAATAATAATAATAATAATAATAATAATATGATTTTCTTTCAAAGAACAAGATAGAAGACAACTGAAAATCATATTATGCATAACAAAAAAATAATAATTCTTAGTTAATCAAAACATAATATAGTTATCATTATTAAGTTCACAATTTCATTATTTTTTCAATGTATGTTGAATCTAAAAATAGGTTTAATAATTGATTTTAACTTTCACAATTTCATTATTTTTTCAATGTATGTTGAATCTAAATATAGGTTTAATAATTGATTTTAACTCTTTCTCGAGTTAATAAAATACGTGATTCAGATGCCACCTTTTGTTTCATCTTCTCTAAATGACTCAATAATTTTCTGGTTAGGCTATGGCTATAAAATCTTAAAAATTTTACTTGATCATCATAATCAAGACATGAACTCACATTCAAGATTATATATTTAGTTTTTAAATTAACATATATGCATCTACCTTCAAACTTATTCATACTTGTTTCTCTAGTTATGCCTCTCCTTTTAATTCTTCATCTACCTCCATCCCTCATAAAACACTTAAATCAACTATATTTTCACTTTTTTTCTTAAATAATAAGACCTTCATTAGGTTTAAAAACCACAACATTGCTTTCCCTTTTAAATTTAGCTCTAACCTTTACATTTGCATCTAATTCAATTGCATACCCACCATGGTTGTCAAAATCACAACTTGACTCGTAAAATCATAGTCAATCTATATATAACGTGCAAAATTGGGTTAAAAACTCGAAAACCATCAAACTCGGTCAACTTGGACCAAGTTGACGAGTTTGATAAAAGTAAGGAAATTAATTGATTCCCCTCCCCGTCCATCACTCACTCCCTAGTCCCAGTCTCCCTTTTCCCCTTTGCCTGGTTCCACAACTTTTACTCTCTTTTTCTTTCTCTTTAAACACCATTTTCTTTTCTTTACTTCATTTACCTATGTTCTTCCTCAAGTCTCTACTCACCAGTCACCATCTTTTATCTGACTTACTTGAGTGGAAAAGAACAAAAAATTGATGCACATTTTTCTTTTTCATTAGTCAGTCATGACATATAGAATTCCCTAAGAGTTTCAAAAGTCACCCTTTCCTTTCCCTGAATAGGTTATTTGGAATTTTCCAGTCCTTTGATGAACCATCTTAATTGTTCTAAGAGGGAGACAAAGCCTACTTCTAGAATTAGGATTAGTGATTTGAAATATATAACCCTATTTGGCTCATAACTAAAGATCCAAATCCCTCCCTTTCCCCTATCATTTTTTTCACCAACAGATCAATCTCTCAAATCTCTAGGTGAATTTGATATTAAAAAAAGAAACTCTCAATTGGGTTCTTTCTCTTTTGGGTTTTCCCCTTCTCTAGTGAAAAAATCATTATTCGAATCCACTAATTCGGGTATGGAAACTCCTAATTCTCCCCGGTCTTCTCTGGGTGTCTTTCTGCTAGTGAAATAGAGCTCTTTGAGGTTATACTTGTGTAATAACCCACGGGCTTATTCCTAGAACTACTCATATTTTTTATAATTGCATTGTCGAGAGTTGTTGTTGTGTTGTTGGCTTCTCTAGTTCTTTAAAGAAAGACAATAATAGATTTTTGGGTGATGGGTCAAGTTACCTACCTAATAATTTCTTAAGCTTTTGCTTTGCTTACAAAAACAATCTTGAGCAGGAAAACTATGCTAAGCTTGTTAATTTAAATATTAAATATGGAAATTTGGTTCAAACATAGGAATATAATTATTTAGCTTCCTCAGAAACAAAAAAGTTTTCATAATATTTATGTTATGCACATTGTATTATATTGTATTTTTAAGTTATTTAAACTATGTATGAATTTTTATTTTAACTATATATTTTAAGGTATTTGGACTTTTATATTGTTTATTTCACTTTTATTTTAATTATGTTATATTATTATTTACTACTTGATTGGAATTGTCAATATATAATTATTTTAAATATTTTATTGATTTTATGATTTTACGATTTTACGATTCAAGTTTACGATATGAGTTTATATTGTATATTCTGTGTTGTGTCAAAAAAACAATTTTGACAGTCTTGATCCCCACAACCTTTTTCAGCAACAACTTCATTTTCATTAGGTTTATAAACAACAACATCACCCCTCTTTCTGTTACTCACTCTAGCTCTAGCTCTAGCCTTTAAATGTGCCTCTCTCTGTCCTTTTGCCTCTACGATCATAAGTAAATTTTTTTTTCTCAATAGCATTTCCATAACCTTCTTTAATAACAACTTTAATTTTATTAGGTTTGTAAACAATACTATTGCCTCTCCCTCTCTTCGCACCTTTATGTTCATAAATATTTATAACTTTTTTTTTTACTTACATTGGCTTGTTTCTCTGTCAATTTCTCTAGACAAATCTTGCAATTATACTCCTTTTTTATGATATTATATTCCCATTACTCTTCCCTTCTTAGTCAATGTTATGTCATCGCTAGACTATTCATGTTGTTTTATAATCCTCGACTTCGTTATCCTGCATGTTTGTTTATCAATCACTAGAGAACTAATAACTCATTTTCTAGTAACTAGCTAAAATTTTAGACCCACAACATTCTTAATTGGGTTATTGTAAGATAACTCTGATTTTTTCTATGGAATTGATGAACATAATTAATAAGGGATAATAGCATTTCAAGAATCTATAGTCTTTTATTCCTTTTTTTTTATAGTAATTATACTAATAAGATTTGATTAATCAAATACTTCTATTAGTTTTGTTAACAAAAATGTTTATATGATCATGTTTGCACCTAAAATAAACATTCATATGTTAATTATATAAAACAATTATTGTTCACCAAAAAAGGAATAGAACTTAAATCGGTTTGAAATAGAAAAGTCAACAAAGTTAAAAGAGTCTTTGATCAACTAGGAGAGTTGAAAAAATAGTTGATTAGTCAATCAAGTGACTAGCAGTCATGATTGATAAAAAAAAAAAAGCAATCAACCAACATAATTTTAATGCGTGTAGATAATCAAAAGATGCAGTCTTATTAAAAGTCAGAGTCCTCAATAGAATAACTAATCAAAAGTCAAATATTAGCCTATGATTCATGTATCCATCAATAAATGATGAGTTTAACTTGTATTGAGATTTAATAAACCTTTTTATCTGATATCAATATATGTATAGGATTAGAATTATCTATGTAAATAGAATTCAAACTTTGTAAAAGCATAAATAGGGTCAAATACTACTGTAAATGATGGATAACCCCCACATATTCAATTCCTAAAAAACATTCTAGATGTTTATTACTTTTTTTATTGCTTTCCAAGATTTTTAAATTCCTTTAATTTTTTTCTACTACAAAATTCTTGTCATAGTGGTGCATCTTGGAATAGATAACCTTTTTTAAAGGTTCAATATCTAGAATCTCCACTTCTCATTTAATATAGATAGTTGTTGTCTCATTTAATGTTCAATTCTAAGTAAGATTTAATTGAAAACATATAGATTAACATGCTTAGTAGGATAAGATCCATCGTATTTTCCAAAACAACCATTAAAACATGCCTTCAAAGAAAAACATGGGTAAACTCATCACTATTGTACTATACAAACAACTACTACAAGAAATACGGAGAGGTCAACTTCTTGGCTTTAAAGAACTTATAATCCACCATCTCTTCGAATTCTGGTGGATCAACCACTATCATGTATGCCTAAAGATGGGTTTTTATCATCTAATCCTTATTATAACATAAAAATGCATCTAGACACACCCATAATGTTCTGATATAATCCTTTACATTTTCATCAACTCCAATAAAATCATCATCCCTAACCATATATGAGCAAGTGGTGCATCGGTACCCTATATACAACCATACACTTATATAATCTATGGATCAAATGATATTATGGTAAATTTTAGTTAACCAACAGCATTGCTTTTGAAGGAGCATCTTATTATTATTATTATTATTATATAAATCTCTCTAAAGTTGATATTAGGGCTTTCTAAATAAAGATGGAGAAAAAAACAAACATGACCTAACACAACAACATAGTGGTGACCAATCAAACCATGCAAGCCATTTTTGATTAGTTAAATCAGAGATAAAACGAGCTATATTAGAATAGACCTAGTATTGCAAGGACCTACGCACCTGGTAGATATATACTAGAGGATTTTACAACATTGAGCACTCTAGCAGAGGTGTTCAAAACAAGTATGCCTCTTATAAAAAGGTATTTTCTTACGTATTGGACATAATTATAGACACAACCCAACTTCGGCATGATAGCTTTTGACATTTTTACCCACTACTCAAACATTTAGACAATTATAAGCCAACTATTTAGTCCCACAAAACCTTTATCCCACATCAAAACCTGCCATTAGGGCAATTTTATGCTCCACATCTTGTGTTATAGCAAGGAAACCTAAATCCCCTTGCATAGGAATTTTTGCCATCAATCAGCAACAAAGTGAAGGAGTAGACAAAATTAAACTTACCTAACATTTAAGATAGATGGGGCTAAAAGTAGAAGAGGTTTATAGAAATCAAGTACTTAGACATCTACACTCTTATTGATGATGTTTATGAGAAAATGCTAGTAACACATACAGAAAACAAGTCATTTAAGGAGACATACCTTGTTGGTTATTCAGATAATGTCATCAATACACACTCATTGAATGATTTAGACTCTAATGAGAAGTCTAATGAGAAGTTTAAAGAGGTTTAGCAACAACTCATATCATTTGCATAAATAAAATCTAAAAGATAATTTGAGATTGCGATATTGAAAAAGCTTTAAAAGGCTTATAATCGGGTAGCAAAGATGTAAAGGTTACTAGACCAGTCAAAGACAAGGTGTATACTTTTGATATCAACACAATGATAATGCTGGTCCAGTCTACTTCATGAGCTGACTATAATGTGTCACCTCATGGACTTCCGAGTTAGTAAGAAGATAACAAGCATAAAACAACACAGATTTTTTAGTGTATATGTCATGTATTCAATCGATTGATTACATATATCACTAACTTTACTCATTTAAAATATATTTATTATTAATAAATGTATTATTTATCTTTAATATTCATTTATATTTGATTAATGAGTCTGTAGTAAAAATAAAGTCCTTAAAACAAAAATATTTTATATAAAAAAATTATAAAATAGTTATAATTATGATGATTTATATTGCATCAAAGCATTGTATATAAATGTTCCTAGTCAAAGCTTTATAAAGACTAGATATTAATTAAAATTATTTAAACCATTATATATTATGTTATTTCCTTTATTAAAAAAAAGTTATTCTTTTAAGTTGAAGTATGAAGGATACCTAAAATTGATATGTAGGTTCTTTTCAAATAACATGTACACTCAACTAATCTATATAAGGATTCCATATTGAGCGATTATCTGGTCAAATCATATTTAAAGAATCAATAATTATAGTATTGAGAATAGATATAATTTCATATAGCAAATACACTTCATGCTTAAATGTGTAAATTAGAACATTATTGATGAATGAATAATAATTACATTAATCAAGGTTTTCACTGTAAGGTTAAGTCAAGCCACATATAAATTTCTTAAGATTTAAGGGATCAATACACATTGCTAGACTCTATACTTGAAAATATAAATTAATCAAATTATTAAATTGATAATAAATTAAATTATTTAATTTATTTAATCCTATTTTATATAGGATAATAATTTATATTTGAGTCAACATATTAGGAATCTAATATGTCACACACATTAAAAAAACATTTATAAGAAATTAAACAGAGATGATAATCAGGTGGACTTAATTATTAATAAGTTTTAGCCACTACAAAAAAACTTAGCCACCTTTGTGGCTAGAAAATGGAGGTTTGAGTAATTTAGATCTTAAAAAATTCAAACTTTAAACTATTTTCAACTAAAAAACACCAAAGAAAACGTTATAAAAATATTAATAATTTTATTTCCAACCTCAAAACACCTTTTAATCATTATAAAAACTCAAAATCAAATGTCATTTAAAAAACCTTCCTAACCCTTAATACACATTTTCCAACATGGTGAAAGGAAAAATCACCTTAAAGACTATCTTATTGACATAAAGATTGATATATTTTTTTAGTTGAAATGTGGCCAACCAAAACCTTGCTCTCCCCCTTCATTTTTCAACGACTTTCTCTATCATCTTTCAACATATTATAAGAAACCTAAAATGTGTGGTGCTTTTTCTATGCACATTTCATTGTGTATTCTTTATAAATTGGAGAAATATATATTTTTTTATTCTTAAACTTATTTTTCTTCTCAAATGGATAATTCTATGGCTAAATTGATGGCTAATTACTCCTAATTTGATGAGAAATGGCAGGATTTAAAGATGGGGGACTAGGGTGAAGAATAATTTTAAAAATTTAATTGGTCTTTATACTTTCTAATTGATACATTGTCGATTCCTTTAGTTTTTAAAAACTCAATTATATTTCAAAACTTTATTTTTTTTTATTTTTAAGTCCTTGCTTTGAAAGAGAAGAGAGAAAATCACCGGATTCCAATTAAAGAGAGAAAAAATTATCGATTAGCGTTTATTTCAACCACGAAAAATATTACTCTAGTGTCAACAAAATCTATTTGATGAGAAAAGTTCTATTGGGGTGTTTTTTGGCCTTCACATTACTTGAGATAGCAGATACGGGCTTGAGAAGTTTTTCCAATTCAAGTTGATTTTTAACTTGTTTTTAGGTTATTAGAAACCATAGATGAGTTTATTTAGATCCCTAAGGTGTTTTTTGATGTTTTCTATTTATAAATGGTTGAAAAACAGATATTTGGTTCCGAAAATCACATCCTTCTATTTTTTAACCACTATGGAGGTGATTAGATTTGAGGTTGCAGATGACGTGTTGTTTGCCACAACAAGCAATACGTCATCTATGCTTTCTTTTCAAAAACAAATGGGTGGTCGACGAGTCGCCTATCTAATTTAAAAGAAAAAAAGGGTGGTGTACCTATGTGTTTAGGATTTTTTTAGGTTTAGGCACATTTTCCTTCTTTTTAATTAGATTTTTTTTAAAAATTTTGTTATTCAACATTGAATTGATTAAGAATTGAACTTCATTATTTATTTTGATTTGTTTTTTTTATAAAATTATAATGATTTGTTTTTTAATTTTTATAAAAAAGTTAGAAACAATTAGTATTAATAAAAGATATGATTATCAATAATAAAATGGTTGAAAAAACTAGTTTATATTTAAAAAGTAGATAGACACACAAATAAAATTATAAGTTATAATGTGATAATGATTTTTTTAAAAATATTTTTTATTTTAAAATATATTAAAATAATATACATATATATATATATATATATATTATTTTTTAAAAATTATTTTTAATATGGTGTATTAAAATAAAATATAAAAATTTAATTTAAAGTAGTAATATTTTTTTCTTTTGTATAAACGCTAGATTTTCTTCAAATCTCTCCTATTTATCATTAAAATAGGGTTATTCTCCACCCGGCAAGAAACTTGTGAGGCTTTCTTTCTCTCCTCGGTCGTCTTCGGCTAT
>Ga0325403_1004851_pt1 | contig 12579 bp, 8 predicted proteins | sample PopdelMetagenome_19_FD_205665 | JGI IMG/M metagenome (GOLD analysis project Ga0325403, IMG submission 205665) | Populus deltoides microbial communities from Bellville, Georgia, United States - Xylem-PdKOR-R4 | ecosystem: Host-associated > Plants > Phyllosphere > Stem > Wood/Secondary xylem...
CCAATTTTCTGGATGCCCCCCCCCCCCCCCCCCCATTTTATTCTTTTTGTCTTTCTTGGTTTTGCTTATCTGATAATAAATTTTCCCTCTGATCGTTAACTCATGGATAATGCTAACTTGTTATACTCATTATAGGTGATACTAAATGATCCTTTCCTTGGCAAACGTCTAGAAGATGGCAGCTTTTCCAATGTGCTGTTGAGAGATGAGTTCCTTGAAAATGCCCGTCTATTTATCTTTGAAACCTATTGCCGGATACATCAGCGTATTGACATAGGGTATGTATATTCATTATTTTTAATTGTTTGCTACAAATGTCACAAATAGAGTTGATTGGAACTCTGTCCCTCGAAAAACCATTCCTTTTTGAGTGGAGGGTCTAAACCGTTAGTTTGCTCTCATTGAATGTCTATCGGTCCAAACACTTTGCAGTGTTGACTTTGATGTACTTTTTATTGCCTCTGTTAAAATACTTATTCGAATTACTTGGCTGTTTACGGCAGAGTCCTTGCAGAGAAATTGAACTTGAATTTTGAGGAGGCTGAGAGATGGATTGTGAATCTCATCCGTAACTCCAAGCTTGATGCTAAGATTGATTCAGAATCAGGAACTGTTATTATGGAGCCCAACCATCCCAATGTGTAAGATTGCAGATACAGATTATTATATTTGTACGCGGGAATGCTTATGATTCTTGTTACCTATTAGTCTTTTGGTCTTTTTATTCTGTGTACCTCCCATAATCTTTAGATGTCAGTTCCCAGGGGTCTCTACTTTTCTTCGAAAATTGGGTGACAAATTTCTTGTCTTTCAGGTATGAGCAGTTGATAGATCACACCAAGGCATTATCAGGCCGTACTTCCAAGTCAGTCAGTCAGATTCTGGAGCATGCACATGCACAGGCTGCTCGATAGAGTTTCTTTGTAAAGACGCGGGGGACTCGTTTGTTTTAAGATTTTTGGCATCTGAATTTTGTTTCTCTTTGGTTTGAGGAACAGACAAATTCGAGAAATTGTACTGATTAACCTTTCCCAGAAGCTCCAGAATTAGAGCAAATCTAGAATAGTTATTAATTTTGAAAGGAGGGTTTATGTTTTGCTTGTTTGTATCAATGAAAAATCAATGCATCCTATTTTCAGCTGTTATTCACATCGGTAATTTATTTGACTGTTTATTTACCTTAAAAAAATGAGCTCTCGAATCATATTAGGACCATTGAGATGGTGTTTGCATCAATAATCCTGTAACGATTTTATTTTATTTTCGATATAGAAGCTGTTAGAACTGGTTGGAGAAATGCAGGTGTGACAGTGTCCTGAAAGAGCCCTTGAGGCACTGTTACCTGAATGGATTTTTTTGCTAGCTTAGGGCTGTTAAAAAAACCGATTAACGAGTGAACTGGGAAAAAAAATTGAACCAACCAGCTAAAAAATCACAATTTTGTTGTCTGGTTTGGTTATGGTTTTAAAAGTCTAAAACTGACGCTCAGTTTGAACCCTAAACAAACCGAGTATAAAACGTTATTTTTCTCCGAACCCTTCTCCCAAACTCTCTCGCAGCCCTCCCCGTTCCTCTCTTCCCTCTATCTTTGGCCTCTTATTTTGGTGCGGTTGGAGATGGAAAAACATTGAATACTCTTAGATTTCAATTACTTTTTTCACCATCCCCGACTCCCCATGGTGTTTGCTTGCTTGTTCGGTGTGTGACTGTGTGGAGACACATACATCACAAACGTGTGAGGACTTTGTGAGCTCCCACCATGACTGACTAACCTTCTACTTTCCTTACTCTATGGTTCACGCATGGCCCCATGCTTTTCTTTTATTATATTCCCGTTATCATTTCCTATTCCGTAGATTTTTCCACACTAAGCTTTTGAAAAGAGAAATTAACATTGTTCATTCATGCATTTTGACTAGATTTTCCATTTGCTTTTTGGTGTGGTCTCACACTCCCACCGAGACGCTCATTGACTCCTTTGTGTAAATGAAGTGAAATGAGAATAGATGTTTATAATTATTTCATCTTTTTTTTTTTGTTATTTTCAAAAAGCGAATTTCCTTTGGTTAAATAGTTTTTTTTTGGGGGGCTATTATGATTTGCGGGCTTTATTTTTTTGGGCTATTTTTTTCTTTGTTTATAAAAAAATATTAGCAATCGCGCTTATCCGTCGCTGCCAATGAACCGATCACCTTAAGAACGTCTCTTTTAAGGTGAACTGCGTTTCTGCCAGCATAGCTATCCTATCATCTCCTAGTTCTGATCGGCTCACTCTCTTTCTAGGCTTCCAGATGGAAAAAGGGGATCTTAGTTCTAAGCACTAACACTCAAAACTAGTACATCCATTTATTTTTTCTTTAATATATAACTTGCGAAGTTTTCTGTGGTGAAAAACTTTCCACCACCAACCAGGCAGGTGCAAGGCCAGGAGGTTACAACAACGAAACAACCTGCATTTTTGTTTTTAGACAATGCCCCTGTGGTATGTGGAAAACAAACTATTATAAGTTAAATCTTCTCTGTTTTCTCTATGGGGGTTGAATAAATAAAACCCCGACTCTTTCTTTGTCCAAAGTTCCTCTTGGCTCAAGACACAATAGCAGAGCCAGGTATAAAGTATGCTTGCAAACAATGCCCTTCATGGTCCAGTATCCTTCTCCAACCGAATCTTCTCGTTGACCCTCCATAAGAACTGGACATTTCTTAGACTGAAATATGCCAACTTTACTAAGACATCCATTTTTAGACCAATGCCAATCAGTCTGGATCCATTATCAGGCTGTTAGTTGCTAGACCAGATCAATGGTTACTCTGTCCTGAAGATCCATCTTGAACTTCGTTCCGTAAAAGCTGACCTGACCTTGATCTCAAAAAAGCAATTTGCATATAAATCCTGAGACATAGGATATTTCTCCTAACAGCGTGAACGTGAATAACCGTAAGTCTTCCAATAACCATAAGTCTTCCAATTATCCTGCCAATTTCGCCCGTACTCATTTCTCTCATTTGAATTGCCACGTGTGTATGATGTTCTTCCATGAGGACTGCTTCCATTGCTTTCCTTTGATGCTCTTCTAATTTGCTCGTCAAGATCATATTCCGAACGCTGACAATTCAAAACAATGCATCAAAATGAGGCAATGGTTGCTAATCAAAAAATGCAAACAGAATAAGAGAACATGTTCTTGCTTGAGAGCCAACTAGAATTTCTAGATAAAATCTCAAACCTCATTCAACAATGTGCTCTAGCCCTTGTTTAAGGTCGATAGGTTATAAGTTGAATTTTACCTTGGGCACAAAAACTAGTTCACTAGTCAGACAAAGAGATAACATACGATTTCAGTCATGCTCCTAGTAGTTAACAACCTTCACTAAAAGCACAATGCAGAAAACAGATATGGAATAACACCATCCTGTAATTGAGAAGTCATGTCTGTCCAAGTTATATGGGATCAAGGATGAACACCTTACTATTTTCTTCACACATATCAAAAGTAATTTATAACAGAGGTTAGGCAGCAAGTTAAACACCTTCCATAGGAGTAATACAGTGGACTGAAACAGAAAAGGAAAGAAAGAAAGAAAACAAATAGATTACAATTAGCATATAACATATTCCCTTCTAGTTCACAAGGTCATTAATAATGAAAAGGAAAAACAAAGAAAATGTAGAAAACCTCGAAAGTTTTCAATACTGTTCAATTACCATGAATGGAATGCTTGAATAAGAACCAAGGGACTCGAATAGATAACAAATTATTTGGAAAGCAAAACATACCTTGGTACTATATTTGAAATATAACAGGGAAACAGACTGATACTGAGAAACAATATAAAATACAGAATGAAACACAAATCACACTACAGACAGACAAGACAAAATACCATTTAGGATGCTAGATAGGCTACAAGACAAAATACAGATCACGTTAAATAACAAACCATGACAACAAGAAATACTAATTACAATGATAAACAAACCACTACAGGAAAAACAACCAATTACAAGATAGAATCTTTGACCATCTTTATGTGTCTGGAGCAAACGAGTCAAGAATTATAATGCAGCACATGTTTATCACAGTGATGGTGTTGCAGCAATTGTCATGCCCATGTTATAGTTGGGGGTAGAATTGACCATGTCATAACGGTTATCATGGATGGCAGCAACAATGGCAGCAGTAATATTGATGTTTATAATAGAGGGAGCAACATTGATGGTCATGATGATGATAGTGCTTCCATGGTAGAAGAGGTGGTGGGTGGCGGCGGTTATATGTAGATGAGGTGATGATGGCAATAGCGAACATGATGGAGGTGGTAATGGAAAAATGTCGCCAGCATTGATGGCAATGAGTGGCGGTTGCAACTGTGATAATTGTGAAATTGGCAATGATTTTTAGTTTTTCTACACCAACCAAAATCCAAGTATACATCACACATGTGCATTCATACATGCAAATTGTAAACAATCCATTTCCAATTTTGATTAACTGCTGCTAATCAAAGGATGCCTTCATTCATAGTAATCAAGGTGACCAACAATAGTAGCCACACAGACAAGGTTGCTTAAAGATGTAAAAGACTAGCCACACAATTTAAAGGTGAAAAACACCTGATGAGATAGGAATTGATGACAGTACAGGTATCTGAAGAAAGAAAGCTCAAAATCTAGAATAAAGCCACATATTAGACCTATTGAAATCAAGTGGATAACAAACCTTAGTGGGGTCAGAGAGTACTGCGTATGCTTCTCCAATCATCTTAAATAGCCTGTCAGCATCTGCGTGAACCTCCTGGACAATTTCTTTCCAGAGCTGCCCATCATCTCCACTTTCACTTCTTGCCAGGAACTGACCAGCCTACAATTGGAGGAAAAAACATACAAGAGAAACCTGTGAGATTTGGAAACAGGATCAGCAGTAATAAATACGCAGGGGTGGAAAGCTAGAAACCTTGTCTGGGTGATGTTTAAGTGCTGCTTTATGGTATGCCTTTTTTATATCAGATGCTGTCTCAGAATCCTTGACTCCCCTAACAAAGAAATTATATATAGTTGGCAAATTATGAAAGTATAAAATGCTGGCATGCTGCATTTAATTATGACCAGAAAATTGCCTTGATTGTTTTAGATACAAATATCACCATGTTAGCCCAGCGATGCGGGAACAGTAACAGATTAAATACAAGTAAAAAAAGCAGAACCCCTTTTCTTTCCAGTAAAAGAATGATTTGTAACTGGGCAGATTCGAGGTATTTTACAATTCTAAAAAAAGAAAGAAAGAAAAAGTGCACTACACATTCTTAATTAAAGAGCTTTACCAAGTTTCAAATTCTCAATATATACACAAGCGTGTATATATTGAGAATTTGAAACTTGGTAAAGCATATGCCATGATAGGATTAAATTTTATGCTCAGAAAGGCTCAGCTTTAAAAACCTTGACAAAGAAAATAAAGATTATAGTGCAACAAATCTGGCAACAATACCACTATGACTCTAGAAGCACCACAGATATCTGGTTTAAAGAGAGCAATAGCATCTAAACATTACAAACATGATGTTGTTCCAGTGAAAGCATAATGCGTTGAAGGTTCCAAAATGACTTACAAAATACAATATAAGTCCAAATGGATTCCTTTCTTAGCCTCTTCTTCCATTAAGGACAAACGCTGACGAGCTTGCCTTAATTCTTTTGTCCAGCTGGTGGATCTAGCAGGTTTGCTGGACTGTCTGACTTTTCCATCGGATTGATTTTCAAGAATAGAAATAAGCCTATGAAGGTCACTAGCCGCCTGTCCATAGTCTCTAATCCTCTCATGCAAAGCAGCTCTTCTGGCAACTGCCTGCACCAGTTGCAATTGAGCAATTAATAGCAGGTCAATCAGGCAACCATGTAAACAGTAGTTAAAATTTGATGTCTATATCTCACATCCCTTTAAATTAAGCAGAATTCTTCCCTCTCACAGAGCAAACTGGCAGGAAGCGTTTAGGCAAAATATGTCCATGTTCATCAAAGGATGCAATTCATAGCATGTGTTTGTGTTATTTAACAATGTTAAAGGAAACATTTAATTCTTCCTTGTTGAGCTCCATATCAAATTATCAACTAACTGGTGGCAAGACATCTTTTAGAGATAAACCTTTGAATAATTTCCATCAAGTGCCACAGCTAGGCTGCAATCAGAAATGGCATCAGCAATCTGCCCCAGTGCTTGGTGTGCAGCAGCACGGTTTCCAAAACAAATTGCTGCAAAAGGGCGGGATTCAATACTGTTTAATAAAGCACCAGTATAATGTTCTACTGCTTCAGTGTACCGTGCTGATTGAACTGCTTCATTTCCTGCACTCTGTAATTGACAGGAATGCTAAATTAGTTCAGCTGGAAGAATTTCATGAAAAGACAAGAGTAAGACCATGGAATATGTAATCTACCATAAGACTGCCAGAGGGAACCCAGAACCGAATCAAACACCAAACATAAATCACTTAATCTGTCTTCATAGACAATCATTAGCAATTGGAATGTGCATTCCAGCCCTAGTTTTCTATGGGTATTAATTATCATACAATGATAACACATATAGCAGATTTTCCAAACACAAACTCAATAAATGAAATCAGTTAACCAAATCTACATTGTTAAAAGTCCTTTAGAATAGGCAATCCAATCAAACCAACCCCAAGCATCAACAATACCAAAAGCTACCTGATTATTATTTCCACTGGATTTTGTTTTTCATCATCTGCGATTTTTAAATGTCTATACATTGTTAAAAAATGGGCATGGAGAAAACAGTTATAACATTAGTGGTCATTTGCTTAAAATGGGCACAGATTAAGACGACATGGTGATATGAATCATAAGATTATGTACAATGTTATACGCAGCATAGTACATTAGGGTATATAGATTTTAGATTTTTATCAAAAGTTTCACTAGTTGACAAGTTGACCACCATGTTGTCAACATCAATAAACAAAAAGATCATTTTGAAACCTAAGAAGGGAGGTGAACTTAAAGCAATCAACAGCATACCTTATGACGTAAAAGATCACGTATGGTGACAGCTAATGTAACAGATGATTCCAATATCTTACTTGCATCTGCTTTCCTGCATAGTTCAAATTATTGTCAGGGACCTCAAAGTTATTTTGAGAAAGGAATACCAATTAAAATTAGATCTGAATTGATGATATGATGTGTTTACGTGCAACTGATGGATCCCATTTGCTCTAATTTCTGAAGTAAATCAAGAGCCACCTCAAGCTTTCCCAAATAAAAGTAGGACTTTGAAATTAAGTGCCATCTCCACACCCTTGTGAATGAGCAATTTTCACTTTCAGAACAGCCAATATCTACAAACTGCCCATCCACACCTACTGAAACAAAATTATTTTCAGCAGCATTAAGAGTCTGCTCACACATCTGAATCACCTCTTTATACTTCCGCAACTACAAAATGCCACCAAAACAGCCTATGATTAGAAAAGATCTAGAGGCAAACAAATGAAATACTCTTATGGGCAGAAATTTATCAACTGACATTCTTCAATATTCCAAATTATTTAGTCACTTGAACAAGAGCAAAAAAAAAATGTTGAAAGAGCACAGACCATAAACAGAAACTTCGCTTTCATTTCCAGTAGTCTTTCTGAGTAGGGGCTAATAGATAAGGCCTCGGCAATCACATCTAGAGCATTAAGTGCTGCATCATATGTTCTCTCTTCCAAAAGTTTTGCAGAATGGTTTGTGCACTCTACCACTTTCTGGAAGAAAGGAAAACCACTCAATCAGTCATGGAATTGATCTCTTGCAAATGCACACATGGATAGCAGGAAAGGAAGAGGAAGGAGGATCCAAAAGACAAATAACTCCAACCAACCATGTCACAGTGACAGGATGATTTAACCATTAAGAAGCAATTTCTGATAGCCCATCCAAAATGTGAAATCAATGAAAAATGAAGTGCATATTTTTGTGTCCCAACTACACATTTTGTAATCAAAACAAATTTCTTTCTAGATTTTACAGGCCAATTTAACAATGCAACACTTATAAAGATATGATTTATACTGCCTGTAGGATGTAATGCTTGTTAAATTGTATTCTGCCAGAAACGGAAACCTAGTTCTATCCTAATAAACCTTTAGAACTGCATTATTTTGCTTAATTAGGAGCTGCTGCTCGAAAAAGTAATGTGCTCAAGGAAAAAAGGTACAAGATATTCCTAAGTGGAAAAGTAACCTTTATCCTCTATATCTCTTCTTTTATTTGAACTTTTTTCACCACTACTATTTTAGAAGTAAGATCGATATAAAATAAATGAAAAGCATCATATATCTACTACCATAAGATGGTCACATCAGCACCACTTAAGCTAATAAATGCATACCTGAGCTTTCTGTACGCCATCAGCAGCTTCTATTGTGATTCTTCGATCCAAACACACACCAACTCTAGATTCCAAGCACTTATTAAAATAGTGAAGCGCATCCTCAACTTCTCCCAGCTGAAGATGACAACTGGAAAGGGAAAAAAAATCCCAACATGTTTACAGCATGCAACACATCATTTTCAAACAGATGCTACATTCAGCAAGAAGCAAATGGGGATAATGCAGTAAGGTCAGTCAAAAGAAGACTAACTGACACAGCATTTATTAGCTATTCTTAATCAGTGTACATGGTCAAAAAGGACCACTCATGGTGGACATACAAAATATGGTGATTCAAAACAAAAAGAAATTCACACATATTTAGAATATAGAGTACACCATTTAGCATAGAGAATGAAAATTCAACATATAGATGTCATATACAATCTACATATGAAGCACAACCAAACAACTCCTATCCTTCAGATGAAGTCAGCATATAAGAAATGAAAATTCAAAGAGAGCCATTCTCAGGTGCGATGCAAAGGATATTGTTCATAGGTTCAGGACAGAAATCTTCTACTAGAATACTTTTTACGATATACATACCACCCCCCCCCCCCCCCCCAAAAAAAAAAAAAAAAAGAAAAAAAAAGAAAAAAGAAAAAAAAGCACAAAGCAAGATATGACATCTTAAACAAGTCACCAAATCTTGTTTCACTCAACCAATTCACCAAAAGAAAATATTTAGTTCAAAAAATTGTGTAAAAACAAACCATTTGAAATAGATAAGAAGTAAATTTTGCTGCATGCACCCCATGCAAAGGACTTACTTAGCAGCTCTTATTTGAACTTTGAAAAAGTTGGGGTCTAGGTCAGCAGCCTTTATGCAATCTCTTATCGCCTCCCTCATGTTTCCAAGAGACATCCGCGTTGCAGCGCGGTTGCTATAGCAAATAACAAGAGGCTTAAGACAGCATCCTGAAATATCACTAGAAGGAATGGAATTTATCCCACATGTATAAAAATCCTCTGCCTTCAACATATCCCCATTTTGATAAGCATGGTTTCCCCTGGAAAAAACCAAACCCTATCCAACTTAAGTATCAAATGCACAGTCTCAAAAGTAATATATACTAATATTCAGCAGTAAACAATGTGGGAGCTATTTAGTCATTAATAGATTTTATGTAGAAAGCACCTTGCTCGCCACATCTCACATTCTTCCTGAACAGAGCCAGTGGATGAGATCGAACCTTGCTTCGCCAATTCATTTATTTCAGATTTATTCCCCACCTTTTTCTGTCGAGTAGATAAATCTTCTCCTTGACCCTGCACAGTGTCAAAAGCTATATATACAGAAGTGATGGCATGGATGGAATTTGGAAAGAACAATAATTGACTTTACTTACATTTGGGTTTGGGACAAAAATAAATGGTTCGCATGGAGGTTTCCTCCTATATTTCTTTCTATACTGCCGTTTTGGTGTTGATGAGCAGGGTGAAGCAGAAAAGGAAAATTTTCTCTCATCTACATCTTCCAAACCTGAAGCAAAGGAAAATTGCATTTGATGGCTGCTTTCTGTCTTTAAACCATGCGTAACTTCAGCGGAAGCTGCACCATCATTGCTGCTACTCACCTGCTCAAAGTTGAAACCAGGGCAGGACATTTCAGCACCAAAAACAAACCCTTTAGAGATACAATCACCCATGAAACATCTTTCAGAACCACAGCCAGAACTCTCCTGATTCATCTTCTCTCTTGGCCTCCTATCATCTTTCTTAACATCTAATCCTTCAACCTCTCTGAGACCAGTTGTCGCTGTTGAATGCAACATTGTGGGTGCACAATTATTTTCTTGGGGGTTGGAATCATTTAATGTCACAGAAGTTTCTTCAGAAAATTTCCCAGCTGCTGCAGTTTCCCGATAAGGAGAAAAATCCATGGGCGAGTAGCATCCGGGAGAATTTAGATTTTCTTGGCCACACCTTTCATTTTGCACATAAACTTGCTCTGGGTGTTGCTTACGTAAAGAATCTTGCTTCAACTTTACCCTCATTTCTAATCTTTTGCCCTTCTTTGATCGGTTATTTACAGTAAATTCTGGTTTCTTATTTGATTCTGGAAATACACTTGTTTTAAAACAAAAAGGATCACATGGTGTTTTGAAGTCTGTTAAGGGCATCCCTAATCCACCCGGATCACTTGTAGAACTACTTTTGTTATTTTCCCTTTCAACTCCAGCCATAGTTGTTGCTTCAGAAACTTCACTATGTACTTGGGAATCAAAACCAGCCAATGAGAATGAAGTTAGAGGAGCAGCTCCATTGAGTTTTGTATCATCATTCATTCGATCTTCAGATAATTGGCCCTCAAAAGAAGTCTTCACACATCCTGCCTGAAACCTAAATAATTCTGAACTCGAAGTTTTGACAGAAGTACTACCGGTATTGCAACTTCTATTCTTGTCACTGGATTCAAATTTATCACCACCTGAACCCACAGCAGCATTCTGTTCCGGAGAACAAGTATCTGAACTTCCATTAGAAGAGGCAGAAGCCTTTTTACTGCTTCTGATAACAAATAAAGAATCATCATTTGCAGATGAATTCTCATTGTCGGCTCCATTAACATTCTTGAACTCATTAATATTAAGTTTCTTAATCTCTTCTGGAAGATTAAATATTGGGTTAATGCTAGATGTACTAGCTGCATTACTACTATTTGGAAATGATGCAAACTTACCCTTACCATTGACACTAGAATCCAGATTACCATTTTGATCCTTTGAAATGCTGTAGTTTAAAAAAGTTCCGCCACTTGACTTGACCTCAACAGGGAAGTTCGTAACCACACATTCATTAAGATTGCAACTTTTCTTGCTGCTACTACCAAACACAAAAACGCCATTACTATTACCTTCCACTTCATGAAGCTCGGCCTCATTCTTGAATTTAATCATCTTCCCTGTATCAGAAAAGACTGAATTTCCAGAACTTTCACCAGATTCTCGCTTTCCCTCGTTGGAATTTAACTTCTTATCAAACCAACTTGCACCAAACACAAACCCTGAACCAGAAACCCCCACATTTGCACTAGAATCATTAGTATCAGCACTGAATACAAAACCAGAACCAGAAACCTCAACATTTGCAATGGAATCATCAGCATTAGCACGAAATACAAAACTAGAACCAGAAGCCCCCACATTTGTACTGAAAGCCTCACGAGCAGCACCAAACACAAAACCAACATCATCAGAACCCAACTTCACCCCATTCCCACTAGAATCTCCCTTATTGGAATTCAAACTCGATCTTAATTCACTTTTGTCATCACAAAACTCACTGTCACCCGCATTACTGACCTTTTCACTCTCTACTCTGCCTACATTCACAACACACTCATTCAATTCTCTATTCTCCACATCATATTTCACCCCAACACCGTTCCCATTAGCATCAAACACAAAACCCATATTACCAAGCTCCGTAGGCTCCACTTTCAAACCCAAAGCTGGCTCCTTTTCACTCCACTGCCCCACATTTCCACCAAATCCTGTTTCTTTAGAATCTAATTCCACTCTAGAATTCAAACCCTGATCAAAATCCCCACTTTTTTCACCCCCATTTGCGCCAAACACAAAACCCACATTGGACACACAACTATTCCCATCTAAATCATCACCTACTGACTTAAACGGGTTAAAATCCGACCCGGAACCGGACTCACCCGGACCCTCTCCTCTGTTCCTCCCATGTAACTGCTTCCTCACCTTCATCAGCCTCGGCCTCGGCCGTCCCGTCCCGGTATGCGACCCGTTTTTATTCATATCGATTTCGCTGGTGTTACCATAAAACGTAGCATTTACAGTTTGGCGGAGGTTATTCTGAATTGGACTGGGGTAAGGGTTTTGGAGAGAGGAAGGGTGTTTGGAGGTAACCGGTGACCTGATATCGACGGCCGCAGCCGGTGACATTTGAGGCAATACAGAAGAGGAGATTTAGGTTTTAATGAAATTGAATTTGTTTGGATTGTTGTGAGATTTTTGGTGTTAGGGTTTTGCTTCGTTTTGAAGACGCGACTAGCGAGAGAGAGAGGAGGGGAGAGTGAGGTTTAAACAGACAAATTGTACCGTTTGTTACTTACTCCTTGAATTTCAAAGTCTTGTGTGTACACTTATTTATTGAATAAATAATT
>Ga0325403_1004853_pt1 | contig 12578 bp, 13 predicted proteins | sample PopdelMetagenome_19_FD_205665 | JGI IMG/M metagenome (GOLD analysis project Ga0325403, IMG submission 205665) | Populus deltoides microbial communities from Bellville, Georgia, United States - Xylem-PdKOR-R4 | ecosystem: Host-associated > Plants > Phyllosphere > Stem > Wood/Secondary xylem...
AAAATTTATTTTTATTTAATTAGTTCTCTTGCAATTAAAATAGATATTTTTAATTAAGAAACACATCACTATAGATTTTGGGGGAAAATATATTTTGTTAGGTGAATATTTTCTTTTTAAATTCATGTATTTCTTTTACACTTAAGCATGTCTTTTTTATTAGTAGCATGTTTGTCAAATAAAAACTAAAAATAATTAAATTATATACCTGTAAAAATTTTAATCTTCAGAATTAAGTAAGAAAAAAAATGTATGTCTTCACTAAGAACTCCTTTTCTTTATTCATGTAGGTTTTTTTTAATTATTATTTTGATGAAAATATTCCTTTATCAGATGCATTGCTTATAAATTTTTCATGATATGAAAAACAATTTTGAATGAAAAAACGTAAAAAATAATGGTTCGATAATTTGTACATGATTGAAGAAAAAAATAAATAATTAAAAAGAGAAAATTATTTAACAAACCCACAACAAAACAAATAACAAAATAGATATTTTCTTTTCAGAGCACATTCTTAAAATTATTTTTGCATATTATGTTCAAAAAAAATAATTGTTCATATCATCATAAAAATTTATAATTTATTTAAGAACCATGAAAAAATTTAATAATATTTTAAATATCATTTTTGTTATTTTTTTATAATGAATTTTGATAATTTCTATTGGCCAAAATGTGACAATCAATCCCTTTATCTCTCCTTTATATATATATATATATATATATAACTTTAACTTTTTTCTCTCGACACAGTGATTGAAACATGAAATAATAAAGTTTATAATCAAAATGTTAAATTCTAAAACTATAAAGATAGAAAATGTGTCAATTTAAACTTTAGGGATCAAAGTAGATTTTTTCACATCTCTTGAATTGTGGGCTCTTTTTTTTTTTTCTGGTCCTTGTTCCAACAAAAAATTTTTTTGAAACTATTAGCTAAAATTTTATTTTATAATATTGATATGTAATTGAATATCAAGATTTCTTTTAAATATTCTGCACGCATAAAAACATATAAGAGACAAACAAATCCTAAAAAATAAAACAATATAAACATAACGCGAGAGTATTAATTTGAAAGAAAAGGGTTTGATAAATAATAATAATAATAATAATAATAATAATAATAATAATAATCATGTTTTTCCTTGAATAGCAGCGCTATTTAGCCATGAAAAAAGGCTGATGAAAAGTGGCTTTGGCAAGAAACACATAACTCAGATATTACAGCTGTTTTAAAATAATCATGATTGAATTTAATAAAATATAATTGTTTCTACTATTTAGTATTTACTACTGAAACTGTACGCTGATTTGTCAAATCAATGCAAGTCATTTAATTACCTATAGTCGTCGCGACAGCATCGAGGAAACTTCGTGCGCTAAAGCAGTGAAGAAGAAGTCAGGTAAACTTTGTCGTTGTAAGAAAATGGGACGCCCTTTATGCACTGAACAAGCCCTGCTCACACGAAACCTTTGACTGCATTACAGGTAAAATCCAAAGCACTTAAAAAAAATATATATATTAGTATAAAAATTATAGTTGTTTCTTGTTGTTTAAAAATTCAAATCAATAGTTTTAAAATTAATAAATTGAATTTCATCAGTATAATAAATTATTTTATTGGAAGGGAGCGAATAATTATTGTCATTGAAGTTTTTGCATTGTTTTAAAGTGGCAATATTCGAATTGTTTTGTCGAGAATAATTTTTTGAGTTTCCTTCCACCAAAGTCTATACGAGGAGAGGAGGAGGTACAAACGGGAAACCTCAAACTAGTCCCTATACTATATATTTATTCTCAATCCAGTCTAAAAACAAAATAGTATCTCAGATTGTTCCTTCCACCAAAGTTCACTAATATTTTCCTTCTAAAAACTTGCTTATTTCATGGTATAAAAAAGCATTATAGGCTGGGAAACAAGTAAATAAAATTTATTAAAATCAAGACAGGGGTGAAATTGAAAAAATTAAAATATTTTGGATCAATTTGAAAACATACCTTGTTCTGAGACTTGATTTGGGAACTGGAAATACATCAGGGGCTTCCTGGTCAAACTGTGCGAATGAGCCAGTCCGTCCGTGATGGAGGAAAGTGCTCGTCGTGACCATTCTTGATGATCCCAGTTTTGATTTTATCTTTATGGTTCAAAAAATATTTATTTATTTTTACTCCTAATAATATAAAATCTTCTATATTTTGCTCATGATCAATTTGATTTGGCATCAACTTGATGTCTTAAAAGCAAAGGTATAGATACAATAAACAAGAACTGTTAATTAGATTACGTTTACTGATCACAGTTTAATTAAAAAAAACAATTGAACTTCATTTCGATTAACAAAAAGTTATAAGCCAGATGAAATTAGCTTTCGGATTCAGAACTTGTAACCTTCGCAACCGAGAGACGTCAAGAAACATTGCCAAGATCATTGAAAACCAGTGATAAAAAAGCCAATTTATGAATTAAAATAAAGTTTCATTAGATTTTGTTCAGATCAGTATCCAAACAACCTTTACATCACACACAAAGATTAACTCCGCAAAACCCACAAGAGACCCAAACAAACCCTATCCACCTAAGAGCTAGTGAACTTGGTAACGGCCTTAGTCCCTTCAGAAACAGCATGCTTAGCAAGTTCTCCAGGCAAAACCAATCTGACTGCAGTCTGGATCTCCCGAGAAGTAATGGTAGGCTTCTTGTTGTACCTAGCGAGCCTTGAAGACTCCTGAGCAAGCTTCTCAAAGATATCATTGATGAAACTGTTCATGATACCCATTGCCTTGCTTGAGATCCCAATATCAGGGTGGACCTGTTTCAAGACTTTGAAGATGTAGATCTTGTAGGTCTCAACGCTCTTCTTTGCCTTCTTCTTCTTCTTTTCGCTCACTCCCTCTTTGGGCAACTTCTTCTCAGCTCTGGGCTTCTTCTCCGCTGGGGCTTTCTCTGCTGCGGCAGGCTTCTTCTCGGCCGGCTTCTTCTCTGCCTTGGGAGCCATTTTGGATTCCTGAAAATGTGGGATAAAGAAGGAATTTTTTTCTTCTTCTTTTTAAGAGAAAAATTGGGGGATTACTTCTTTAGAGAATTATTTATGAGGATAGGATGGTTGTAGTTTGTGGTGTGTTTATGTAAGGAGAGGAGGTGAGTGGTGATTGGCTGGTTTTTGGGAGACGCGGACTGGTGACGTGGATGGTTGGATTTGAAAGGATTTAAATAGACGGTAAGAGATTGGGTTTTTGCATTTTGGAGACCGGGGTTCTTAAAAGTTGAAAGTTTTGGTTTTTTTTGAAAATTTTCGGGTTTCGCGGGTCGTGTTTTTAAAATGGGTCAGGCCTGGATTCATCAAGCAACACTCCCAAGTCCAGTAGTTTAACAAGCCCGTTTCATCTTCTGTCCCGACGTTTGTTTGCCTAAACTGATTTAGGAATAGGCCTGCGGTCTGTTCAGGTAGTTTTTGTAATTATAATTTTAAACAATAATATTAAAAAATTATATATTTAGTTAATTAAAACTGCATGCAAAAAAATAAAACATATTCTCTTGAATAAAAACCAGATTATTTTAGCTTACTAATGTTTTAAATCTAATTGCATGTGGGCTCAATGCAATGAGCATAGATTATTCATTTAATCAAACTGTTTTTTTCCCAATAATTAAAAAAACAAAAATTATTAAATATAATTTAATTATTAAATAGTTTTTCAGTCCTATTAAATATAAGCTAAGTATAAAATAGTTAAAATGATCAATATAATTTAATTTCATGGATATTTTAAAAAAATATAATTGAATTTAATTATATAATTTAGTATTTTATTCTAAACATAAAAATTATGATAAGTTATTGACTGTGATAAGTTACTAATGTAGTTTGATTCTAAAAAAGTTGTAAATGAATTAAGCTAGTTTGATAATAAAAATAGACTTTTAATTTAATGGTTAAATCAAGTTGAAGATTCTATGAACATATTTTACAGGAATTGGTTGATGTTGTTTTCTAGTCAAATTAGATTGGAAAGTTGTTATTTTAATTTTTGAATTTCTTTTCTTTTTAAATATTCATTTATTTTGAAATTTATTAATTTATTAAGTCAGTTTAGTCTATCATTTTAAAAAAAATCATACGTTATTAAATCAAAATTCTGTTAACAGTTTATCTGTAATTTTAAAATTACACGTTTATAAAACCATATTTCTTACTTTTCACTGTGCACTCGTCACCTCTGTACTCAAGAAAACCACCGTCGCCCATTATCGACTGTCTTAGCTGCAGTACAAGTTTCGCGAGTTCAGCTTCAACTTCGGCATATTAAGGCTCATGTCGAAGTAGCGCTCCTGTAAATCTTGTAACTCCGGCTGAAGTGACGATATCTTGCCCTCGTACCCGTCTCCTTCTACCACTACATCTTCATCCATCAACTTGAAGTCCATCAGTTAACAAACTGAAACAGAGGCAGCAAATAAAACATAGTGAATTAGACTTGACTGTTATCCCATAGATAACACTTCTAAATCACTTGCCTCCTCTTTCTTCATTTGGTTAGAGATTATCTTCAATTTAATTATTTGTCATCTAAATAGTTGCATGCATAAACTATTTTCAATTGAACATGATATATAATTAATTGTTGGTACTGACCAGTGAGAGATTCAATTCACCAGGAGTAGAAGTAGTCATGTTACTGAATCCAGGACTAAGAGGGAAGGCTTGTATCATTGGATTAGTGTTGATCGTTTTCTTCTTTCCTCTGTCTCAGCTCCTCTTTAAGTGCCTGAGTTCTCTTCAGGCACTCTTGCTTTTCCTCTTCAAGGTATCTCATCTTCCTCTGGGATTCATTATTTGCTCTGTTCACCCGGGCAAGCTCATTTTCAGCTCAGCATCCTGGGCTCCTATTGCTTTTCTTGCAGTTAAATCGCCTTCCAGTCGAAAAAGCTTCTCCTCAAGGGAAACTTTACCATGTCTGCAGTCTCCTATTTCAGCAATAGCTCTCTGCATGTCAGGAATCTCTTGCATAGACAGGATTTTCTCAGCCTTCAGTTCCTTGTTATCCCCTGATAAAATATGCAATGAAGATTCAAGTTTTTTATTTTCAAATTTGACCTCATTAAGTGATCTTTTAAGATCCGGAATCTCATCTTGAAGCAGTGATGTTTTCAGCAATTGGATCCGAAGGCTGGAAGTTTCTTCAGTAACTTGTTGCTTCTCGTATGCAGAAACTTTAAGTTTTAATTCCAGCCCCTTAACAATGCTTTTATGTTTCTCTTCTTTGGATTTGACATCTTCTAACAATTCAAATAGCTTTTAATAATCAGCAATCAGAACTTCCTAGTTTTGTTTGGAAGCAGCAAGTTCATGCACAACTCTAAGCACTTTAATCTCTGATTCCATCTGGAGGGAACTGAGGTTGCTCTCAGATAATTCAAGTTTTCCATGTAATTCTTGCAGAGAATCTTCCAGCATAGCTTTATCTGAACGCAATTGAGGCACTTCAACCACAGTAATTCTGAAATTGTCCTTTACTTTTTGTCATGAGTTGCCGTTCGGTCAGATATGCAATCTCTCTTTGAAGATTCCCAGCTTCAACTGTCTTCTCTAAATGAATCTGATTCAGAATGCTCTCTTCCGTTGCAAGTTTCGTTTATATTTATTGTTTTCTTGAAGAAGCTAATCAAGTTCTACACTAAGGGCTAGCTATTAATTCGAGGCAATTTCTTCCTGCAGCAAAATATGTTTACCTTCAAGATCTTCTACTTCCTTGGACATATCAGGAAAAAAATAATTCAGAATCCCTTAGCTCAGCTACCAAGACTGTGCAATGCTCATGTAACTCCATCTTTTGCTTCCTCAGTTCTGCATTTGATTTCTGAAGCAAACTGCATTCTTCGAAAAGACTTTCAGCATTTGCATGTCCTCAGCTTTTGCTTCCTATCAACCATTCGTGCCTCCATTTCACTTTCCAATATTCTCATTTCTTCTCGGAGACTCGTATTACGAGGTTCTAAATTATGCAATTCCACGAGGTTCGATTCCCTATCGTTGGACAAATATCTTAACTGTGCTACCAGTACCAGCGACATATCCAGCTCTGACAACTTCTCTAAAATTTCCTTGGCTAAAGCCTGCAAACCCAAGTTACTACCAAGCACCGTCATTTCATTTCATAAATCATCCAAGCATTTAGAGGCTATAGTGCTTTCTCTTAGCGTAGCTTCCATATTTTTCTGCAACCGCTGTTTCGCATTCTGAAGATTAGAAATCTCAGTTTCTGGCCCCATATCAGAACTCCTTAGAGTATCCATCTCTTGTTCCTTCAAAGAATTAAGCGTGATAAACCACCATATCTTTATATATCTAGAATGAATGATAAACGACATGTATTTCTATTTAGAATAATTATTCAATTGATGTAATAATTTTTCTATGCTCACATGTATACATATGATCTTTTAAAATACCTATCATATTTATTGTTTTATTAATGATATGTAAGAAATATATATTTTTCATTAATATCATTAAAAGTAGAGAATTTTCCAATCATTTCTTTATCTGAAAATAACAAGATTTAAAGAATATAAATACCTTTGATCTATTAAGATAAACTCATATAGATTTTAGAGTATTAACACATTTAAAACTTAAAAACAAATATCTTTATTCCTTGAATTTAAGATTCTTTTAAATTATTTATTGTCTCAAAATATTTATTGTTTTTTCTATAAATATAATAATTTTATCATCGGATGGTTTTTAGATCCCATAATTAAAACTATTTTTACAGGTATTCAAAGCTTAAAATTCATTAGACTAAAAAAAAAAATTCAAGTATTTGAATTATTAATTAACCATAATTTCAAGAAATAAATAACTTATTATTTTCATATCTTGAATTTTAAAACATCAACAACTTCATTTTCGAAAGAAGCAGATTTTTCTTCAAACAAATCTTTTAGCTGGACGAAACTGTTCAAAATAGGCTTCGCTTACTCATTTTGATTAAACAAATCTGTAGCATTTGAAATCACGGATTTACTGAAAGCAGAACTAGATTTCCCACTTGTAGGCGAACAAAGATCATATTGTTTCTTCTTCACATTCGCTAAACATGATTGAATGTGTTCCTGCAACTTAGATAATGTTTTTGGCCATTTCAGCGGCAGCATGAATGTGAGTCGAAAAGCTTGACGTCTGTACAGATGTTTGCAGGATGGTCATTGGCCCTGGTTTCCATTTCTTCATGACGTTCTAACTGTTCTTGTGCTGTATCAATCATAATTTCTTTTCGTTCTAACTGTTCTTGTAGACTTACGATAGATCTGCACATTTAATCTGCAAAATGATCGGTGAAAAGTTCTTAGCTAATAATTTCCTTCTTTCTCAGCTCTTCTTCAAGGTTGCATGTCTGGGATCTCAATTTTCTAACCTTCAGCTCTTCTGTAAGCTCACTGGTCACTGCAATCTCTCTCAATGAAGATTTAGATCTTTTGGCAGTAAGGTTTGCCAAAATGTTCGTGTTTACCAAGTGTTTCTCATCTCTTCATGCCCTTTTACAAAGATCTGAAGTGGGAAACATGGATTTCAATAAAAATTCTGCAATCAATTAATAAACAACCAAGCAATCACAAAATAGCAAAGAATCCACTGCAACTGATACCTAGTAAAATGGTTCCATAGTTACTGTTGATAAAATGTCTTAGAAAGCTGCAGAAGACAAGGAAGCTGTGTTGTTGCCTGCTGAATGTATTTCGTCAATGAAGATCTCTGCTGAAGACCAAGATTTTAGGAATAAATCACTGATCATATCTGATTTGTTGTTATGCAATGTTTTTGAATTTTGAATTGTCTTTATTTCCAAGTAAAACTCTAACTTTATTTAAAGAGTATTCTGAGATCAATAACATTATTCTTCTACAAAATTCTTCTTTATGTCTGTTTTGCATGCACTTGTGTTCTGCAACTAAAGAATTACAACAACAAATTGGTATCAGAGCAATAGATTTTCTTGAAGGACTTGTGAGTTGAGAGAAACAAAAACACAAACCAAATCAAACCACAAACACAACCAAAAAAACACAAAATGGATTCTGAAACAATCATCTCACACGGTTCACCACCAATCTTCAATGGTGAAAGCTATGAAATATGGGCCATCAGAATGACAGTGCATCTGGAGCCACTAGATCTCTGGGAAGTTGTGGAAGAAAACTATGTTGTTCCTGACTTGCCTGCAAATCCAACTACAGCCCAACTAAAGATCCACAAGGAGAAGAAGACAAGAAAATCCAAGGCCAAAGCTTGCTTATATGCTGCAGTATCAAATATAGTATTCACAAGAATCATGAATTTGGATTCTGCAAAAGGTATTTGGGATTATCTTAAAAAGGAATATCAAGGCAATGAAAGAACAAAAAATATACAGGTTCTTAATTTAATCAGAGAATTTGAAATGCAGAAGATGAAGGAAACTGAAAACATCAAAGATTATGCTGACAGATTGCTAAGCATAATAAACAAAGTAAGATTGCTTGGAAAAGAATTTTCTGATGACAGAATTGTGCAGAAAATACTGGTCACTATGCCTGAAAAATATGAGTCTAAGATCTCTTCATTAGAAGAGTCAAAAGACTTAACCAGCATCTCTCTTGGAGAATTAACAAATGCACTGCAGGCACAAGAACAGAGAAGATCAATGAGACTTGAAGAATCAATGCAGAGAGCTTTTCAAGCAAGAACTCAATATCAAGGAGGAGGCAAAGACAGGAGATTCATCAAGAAGAAAAAGGTTCAAACGTACAGAAACAAGGTGGAAACATTTCCACCATGTACCTACTGTAAAAAAAACAAATCATCAGCCGATCAAGTACAGAAAATGTGGACAGATTGGACATGTTGAAAGAATCTGCAGGACACAACAACATGAAGAAAAGGTGAATCCTGTTGCACAACAACCTGAAGAGGAGCAGCTGTTTGTTGCATCATGTTTTTCAACAGGAAATAGTTCGAATGATTCTTGGTTGATTGATAGTGGCTGCACAAACCACATGACAAACAATCAGGATTTGTTTAAAGAACTTGATAGAATGACTATTTCCAAAGTTAAAATTGGAAATGGTGATTATATTGATATCAAAGGCAAAGGAATTGTTGTCTTAAACAGTTTGTCAGGTTTGAAGTATATTTTAGATGTTTTATATGTGCCTGACATTGATCAAAACTTGCTTAGTGTTGGACAGCTTATGGAAAAAGGTTTCAAATTAAGGTTTGAAGATCAATGGTGTCTGATCAAAGACAACTTGAGCAACAATGTGTTCAGGGTAAAAATGAAATCAAAAGGTTTTACTTTAAACCTTATGGAGAAGGAGCAAAGTGTGTTTTCTGCAAAAACATGTAGTGACGAATTGTGGTATAAAAGAGTTGGACACTTTCATCATGCAGGGCTTCTGTATATGCAAAAACATACTCTTGTAAAAGGAGTACCACAACTGGAGGACATGTCGGCAAACTGTGCAGCATGTTAATATGGTAAACAGGTCAGAAAACCTTTCCCTCATCAACCTGGAGAGCAACATGAAAACTTCAGCTGGTACATACAGACGTTGGAGGTCCTCTGAGTACAGCTTCACTGAATGGTAGCAAATATTATATCATCTTCATTGATGATTATTCCAAGTTCTATTGGATTTTCTTTCTTAAATTCAAATCAGAAGTTGTTAATGTGTTTTGGAAGTATAAAACATGGGTGGAAAACTAAAGTGGGTGCAGGATTCAGACATTAAGATCAGACAATGGAAAGGAGTATACATGTGGGAGATTTCAGCAATTATGTTATGAATCCGGAATTGAACATCAGCTTACTGCACCTTACACACCTCAACAGAATGGTGTAAGTGAAAGAAAAAACAGGAGTATCATGGAAATGACTAGTTGTATGCTGCACGAAAAAGAGTTGCCAAAGAAATTATAGGCTGAAGCTGTAAATACCTCGGCTTATCTGCTGAACAGAATGCCAACCAGAGCCTTGTAGAAAAAAACTCCTTTTGAAGCTTGGTTTGGATACAAACCAGACCTGCAACATTTGAAAATTTTTGGTTGTATTTGTTTCACTCATGTACCACAGGTGAAAAGAGATAAGCTGGATAAGAAGTCAGAACCAGGAGTATTCATTGGATACAGCAGTCCATCAAAAGTTTACAGAATCTTCCAACCTCAAAATGGAAGAATTCTGGTAAGTAGAGACGTCAACTTTATGGAAGATAAGCAATGGAAATGGGAGCAAATAGAAGAAAAGCTGGAATCATCAACAGAGAAGCAAGAATCTCCAATCTTGGAGATTATTAATGACAACATTGACGATGAACCAGTAAGAGGTACAAGATCATTAGCTAAAATTTATGAAAGTAGCAATATTGCTATCTGTGAACCTGCAGAATTTGAAGAAGCAGTAAAGAAGAGTGAATGGATTAAAGCAATGCAAGAGGAACTTAGAATGATTGAAAAAAATGATACATAGGTGCTGATGGACAAGCCTTTACACAAGAAGGCCATAGGAGTCAAATGGGTTTATAAAACCAAAAAAAAATACAGATGGTTCTATAAACAAATACAAAGCTAGATTAGTTGTGAAGGGCTATGCTCAAGTGTTTGGTGTGGATTTTTCAGAAACGTTTGCACCAGTAGCACGCTTGGATATAATCAGATTACTACTTGCAGTTGCTGCACAAAAGAATTGGAAAGTTTATCAGCTGGATGTAAAGTCTGTGTTTTTAAATGGATACCTGCAGGAGGAGATTTACATAGAGCAACCAAGAGGCTTTGAAGTCAGGGGACAAGAGGAGAAGGTCTACCTGCTGAAAAAGGCTTTGTATGGCCTCAAACAAGCTCCTAGAGCATGGTATAACATAATTGATGATCATCTACATAAACTTGGCTTTGTTAAAAGTTTAAGTGAGGCAACGTTGTATGTAAAAGGAGCTGATGCAAACTTAATTATTGTATCTGTTTATGTTGATGACTTACTTGTAACAGGAAGTAATAAGACACAAATTGAAAAATTCAAGGCAGAGATGTTTAATGTGTTTGAGATGACAGATCTCAGGTTGATGTCTTACTTCTTTGGAATGGAGGTGAAACAAAGTAATGATGGAATCTTCATATGTCAACAGAAATATGCTAAAGAAATATTGAAGAAATTTCACATAGAAAGCTACAAGAGCACAAGCACACCTATGAATCTGAAGGAAAAATTCAGCAAGAATGATGGAACAAGCAAAGCAGATGAAGGTCAGTACAGAAGTTTAATTGGATGTTTAATGTATCTTACAGCTACAAGATCAGACATTGCACTTGTTGTGAGCCTGTTGTCACGTTTTATGCATTGTGCAAGTGAATTGCATCTTCAAGCTGCAAAAAGGATAGTAAGATACGTCAAAAGTACAATAAGCTATGGAATAAAATACTCTCATCTTCAGAATTTCATGTTGCATGGGTACTCTGATAGTGACTGGGCAGGTTTTGTGGACGACATGAAGAGCACCTCAGTCTACTGTTTTAGTTTTGGATCAGACATGTTCTCTTGGTGTTCAAAGAAGCAAGATAATGTAGCTCAAAGCACATCTGAAGCTGAATATGCAGCAGCTACTGCTGCTGTCAATCAAGCTATTTGGATAAGGAAAATTCTTGCTGATCTGCATATGAATCAACTAGAACCAACAAAGATTTATGTTGATAATCAAGCTGCAATTTCTATTGCAAATAATCCTGTGTTTCATGGCAGAACTAAGCATTTCAAAATCAAGTTATATTTTCTAAGAGAAGCACAGAAAGAAGAAGAAGTTACTCTGCTATATTGCAGAACTAATAATCAGATTGCAGATGTTAGAATAAAAGCTCTTCCAAAAGCAAGTTTTGAAGATTTATGAAGGAAGCTTGGTATCTGCTACTGTTAAGACAAAGAGAAGTGTTGATGAAATGTCTTAGAAAGCTGCAGAAGACCAGAAAGCTGTGTTGTTGCCTGTTGAATGTATTTCGTCAATGAAGATCTCTGCTGAAGACCAAGATTTTAGGAATAAATCACTGATCATATTTGACATGTTGTTATGCAATGTTTTTGAATTTTAAATTGTCTTTGTTTCCAAGTAAAACTCTAACTCTATTTAAAGAGTATTCTGAGATCAATAATATTATTCTTCTACAAAATTCTTCTTTACGTCTGTTTTGCATGCACTTGTGTTCTGCAACTAAAGAATTACAACAACAGTTACACTTCTTTAATGGTAATGAAATTAACCGTAACCTCTCTCGGGATGCCGGATCTTGACGATCCCTATACGAACAATGCCATCCTAATTCAAAATCGCACATTAACATACATCCTAATCACATCAATTCCGATAAATTATCATCAGAGTAATCAATTCATCGTATCATGGAAATTGCAAACATGAAGAGACATTCATCAATCTCTTAATTTGCTTTGATATGGTAGTATATTTAATTGGAGCATGTTTGCATTTCGTTTAGAGAAATTCTTCGGTGTACCGGGAATTATACTTCTCCCTCTACAAAAACATGAG
>Ga0325403_1004854_pt1 | contig 12578 bp, 3 predicted proteins | sample PopdelMetagenome_19_FD_205665 | JGI IMG/M metagenome (GOLD analysis project Ga0325403, IMG submission 205665) | Populus deltoides microbial communities from Bellville, Georgia, United States - Xylem-PdKOR-R4 | ecosystem: Host-associated > Plants > Phyllosphere > Stem > Wood/Secondary xylem...
TCGTTTGGGGGAACGTGGGGACTGGAAGCTAGGGCAAAGGCTTTCCTACACCTAGAGAGGTACTCCAAACTTGAACGCCGAGGCAAACCTATAAATGGCATATTGCTCAGTTTTCAATGAGATAGAGAGCAAGGGTTTGATATACATTTTTTTTATTATTCTTATGGCGTCTATTTTCTTTGCTTAAAAAAAAAAATTATTTCAAAGTGGAAGATGGCAATTTTTCAAGTAATACAAAACTTTGTTATAGACTAGATCTAATATTGATATATTATTTAATTTTTTAACCTTTTTGTTCAAATTAAACTCCCATTAATTATAGGCTATGATTTTTAGAGTTTTTACGGAGTTCATAGCATATATTTATAAAACGATTTCCGTGGTATTTTGATCTCATCCCTCTGTTTTTTTAGTTTTTGTATATACCCTCCTTTGTATTAATTAGAAGCAGATAGACATACGCATATTATTTTTTGTCAAGTGCGTTTTGAATGAGAGAGTTTTGTTGTAAATGCATGGGACAAATGCAATATATTTTTGTTGTGTTGGTGAGTTTGTGTTTTTTATTGATAAATTGAATATAATGTTATATTGATGAGTTTTAAAATCCAAGATGCTTAGTAATAATGTTGATGTATTGGATAATTAGTTGATCTCTTAGTTCAAACAATCTGATACATTCTTTCTAGATAAGGTATCTAATGACTTGATATAGAAAGCTTAGAGGGTTGGTTATTGGTAGGAGATGATGTCTGGTAAGCTAATATAACCGGTAACTATAGTAATAGTAGTTTGTGCCTGGTAAGTTAGGTGGTTTGTAAGTGATGTCTGGTAAAAGATCCCTTTTGATAGACGTGAGGACTCTCCAATGATAAAGTCAATAACTATGTAGAGAGAGAAATTGTAATAATATTTTAAAGATATAAACACTAAAAATATGTATGCTGAAAATATTAAGAATGAAGAGATTTTCAACCTAGAGTTTGAAGAATTTATGATGTATTTATATCTTATGATTTTTGTTCTTTTATGGAGAGTAGTGACTTAAGTGCAACTTTACCCCTGTGATATTTTGAGTTGTATTATACTCAAAATAATACGTATATGATCAGTGAGAAATACTTAGGAACCCGTGTAAGGTCCAAGAGAAATTTTCAAGGGAGCGTTGGGCTTGAGCAAGGTGTCAGAGCCCATTAGAGATGAAAAAATAGATCCAAGGGTGCTACCTGGATTCAAGTATGTTGGGCTTGGGTTGCGCCCCCCCCCCCCACCAAAAGGAGTGTTAAAGTGCATGCTTAGCACTTTGCGTGCTGGGCAGCACACCCAACAAGGTGCTGAGGTGCATGCCTAGCACTAGCTGGGTGTGTCACGCCCAACAACGCAAGGCATGTCATGCCCATGCTGGGCATGACAACAAGCCCATTATAGGCGTACGCCTGGTGCATGGGTGTACACCCATACTTGGTGCATGGAATTAGGATCTTGCCCGAGCCCATATCCTTAAGAGCCAGACTCGGGCTCCTTTGGTGTTTTCTTTGGTCTTTTATAGGTTTTTGGGTCCACTTAAGGGGGCGTTTTGCTCCATTTAATTTTGGATTTATCTGTAGCCCCTCAAGTCTTTGTGGTATTAATCCACAAAAGACTAGTAAAAATGTTTGGTTACTATGATGATTTCATCTAATTTTATTTTTATAAGAAGAGGGGTTGAAACCACGGGTAAGTAGCTAAGGGGAACCTATGGAGGGTGAACCTTTACTCAGATAAATTTCTAAGAAGTTGAGGGGAACCTAAAAAGGGTGACCCATGACAACACCCGTACTTAAAAAAAAATTCTAAAGAGCTGAGAGGAACCAATGGATGGTAAGCCTACACTTAGAAAGATTTCTAAGAGGTTGGAGGGAACCCAAGAAGGGTAAGCCTATACTTAGAAAGATTTCTAAGAGGTTGAGAGGAACCCAAAAAGGGTGACCCATGATGATGCCTATACTTAAAAAAGTTTATAAAGAGGCTTGGAGGAATCCAAAGAGGGTGATTATATTACATCAGGGAAACCAAGTTCATCCCTTGGAGAGTAGTCGCACTAGAGTATGGGAAGTATGTGACCTACCTAGGATGACATAGGGACTTGGGAGCTTCCAGAAAGTTAATAGCCTCCATAGCGATGACGTGGGGGCTGGAAAGCCTCCCACTGAAGTGTGGTGCTAGTTCAAGACTGTATTAGGGAGGCAGGAGATCTAAGATAAACCCTTGATGAATTGGTGAGAGACCCTTAGATATAACCTAAAGAAAAGGGATCCTAAATCAACCCTTGACAAGTTTGTGAGAGGCCTTTAGGCATCATCTAAAGAATGTGTCAATCTGAGACTGCACTAGAAATCTGCACATAATTATGTTCTAACATAATTAATTTTTGTCTATAAGAAACAGAATCACTCATGGATTTGTAATTAATAGATTGCCAATTAAGCCACTCTCAAAGGATACAACAAGCTAGCAAAAGTTGAGTTTGAAGCGGCCTCCCTTTTTTAAATAACAAATTCAATAATTCCATTGATGATCACACATGAAATAAATTGTTGCTGCTTGAGGGTGACATTTGCTTACTATGAAATGATTATATTGTAAATCTAACAGGGACAGTCGTATCTCATGAATGATCATTTTCTCCCATGGAAAAAACAACTCCTAGCAAAACTTGAAGGAAGACAAGTTAAGAATGATCCTAATTGTAAAGTTTTTTCCTTTTTTTTTTCTTATGAACAAACTAGTCTCATGTGTGTTTATTATTATGATGCTTTTTAAAAATATTTTCTTACTTGAAAATATATCAAAATATTTTTTTTTCAGATTTTCTTTTAATTTTTAAGATCAGTACATTAAAACTATAAAAACAACACTAGAAAATATTAATTTAATATTTTTCAAGTGAAACGCACTATTAAACGAACCCAATTGATTTTATCTAGAGAATGTGTTCATCCGAAACTCCACTGGAGATCTATAAATAGGTTATATATTTCAAAGAAACAATATTTTTATTTTAAAAATAAACTTACATTTTCTTTGATGATTGTGCATCTTAAGATGATCCAAATGCCATGTATGAGGGAGATTTTTCAAAACATGTTATGAAGTTGGTAGGTGTTTGCTTTGGCTTCCCTAAAAACCTTGAATGAGTGATCCCATTTTGATTCAAGGGGATAGTAAATTCTTAGGATACACCAAGTGCTCATGGGTTGGTTCTTCATGGTTCTTTATTGAGCTTTCATTTATATTAGGAGAATGATTTCGTTTGGAAAATCAATATTAGTTATCCATGTAATGATAAGGCGACCGATGTCGTAGCAAATCATCATCTTCCACCCGTATATGATTTTTCATGACTTGCGTCACCTTAAGCAAACTTCTTTCGGGTAAGGCATAAAGTTTTCCTAGAGGGTATGTTTCCTTACCCCTCTTATCAAGGCCTCTAACGTTACTAGCTCAAGTATTTTTTCCACCTTAAGCATCTTCTTATTGAATCTTTTCAAATATACCTGAGTAGACTCACCCTCTTATTAGGTAACGCTAAATAGTTCTGTAGATCTTTTCTTGGTGGGTATGATAGTGTTGAAGCGTGTCACTAGCTTAATGTAGAGGTCACTAAACCTTCAATGAAGCTTAACTCCAAATTATTGTACTAAGCACATGCCTCAGAAGGTTGTAGGGAGGATTTTGCATATTAAGTCAATATCCTAGATGACCAACTATAAGCTCCTATGTACATCCTGTACATGCTCTCTTGGGTCAGTTAGACCATCATAATTGTCCAGACTCATGTTTATGAAAATATAGTCCATGGAAAGTCGAATGTTCAATACTCGTTTGGACAAGAGAGAACACCTTCACTGATGAGGGTTATAGTCATTATCCTAGGTATGCTCATGTATAGACCTTATCTTAGTCCTTTTCTATTAGGCTCTTGGGTGTCTAGGGAGTTTGGCATGGAACAACAGTTATAATAACTAGTGTCCATCTCATGGTAACTAAAAGGAAGATTTTCAGGGTACTACATCTATACATGGGTATCGCAATGATATGATTGACCCTATGATGGACTCTCAGGATTGTCATTATATTTAGTTTTCTTAGGGTAGTGTAATTGTGTATGGGCACTTGGTGTGGTCGGTAGCCGTGGTATTGAGGTGTTGTGTGTTATCGAAGGTGTCAGGATTCGTTGGGATAACAAGGTTTGATTTTTACATTGGGTTGCCAACACATTCTAAGTGAGGAGTTGCACCTGACTAGTGAGTTGTTGAAGGTTTGGTTGGGGTAGAAGTGTTTGTGATAATGAGTAAATTTATCTTACATCATGACATATATGTGTCTTGTTTGTATGCTATGAAATGGTCTGGAAATATCAAAGACAAGTTTTAGAAACTGATGGTTTTTTTATTAGTTTTCCACAGACGGCTCTAATTGGTGAATTCTAAAATTCAAGATGTATAGGAATAAGGTTTATGTGCTGGATAATTGACTGATCTTTTAGTTCAAGCAATCTGACTCATTCTTTCTAGTCAGGGTATCTAGTGACTTGATATGGAAAGCCTAGAGGATTGACAATTGGTAATAGGTAATGTCTGGTAAGCCAGGGTGACCAGTAGCTATGATAGTAGCAAGTGATGCATGGTAAGCTAGGTAATCAATAGTTGTAGTAATAGTAGGTGGTGCCTGGTAAGTTAGGAGGTTGGTACTTGGAAAAGGTTTCGATTGATGGATGTGGTGACTCTCTGATGGTAAAGTCAGTAACTTATTATAGTGAGAAAGAGTAATGATATTTTAGAGAGATGAATTCTGAAAATATTTATACTAAAAATATTAAGAATAAAAAGATTGTAAACCTTGAGTTTGTAGGGTTCATGAGATATTTAAAGCTTATGAGTCTTGTCCTTTTGTAGAGAAGAGAGGCTAAAGTGTAACTTTTCTCTGGTGATATTTTGAGTTGTATTATATTCAAAATAATACGTATAGGATCAGTTAAAAATACTGAAAGACCTAAGTGGGGCCCCTGAAGAATTCTTAAGGGAGTGTTGGGCTTGAACAAGGTGTCCGAACCCATTAAAGATGAAAAATAGGTTCAGACACGTTGTCTGGACCCAAACATGTTGGGCTCGGTGTGCGTGCCCAAATGCGTTGGGCTCGAGGGCATGCCCAGCCTAAGAAGGGTGCTGAGGTGTATGTCCAACACTAGCTGGGTGTGTCTCGCTCAGCAAGGCTGGGTATGTCATGCCTAGTACAAGGGCGTTCACCCATGCTTGGTGTGTGGGCACAGGATCTTGCTTGAGCCTATGCTCCTTAAGTATTTTCTTTATCTTTTATAGGTTTCTTTGGTCCATGTGGGGATTTGTTTGCCCCATTTATTTTTAGATTCATCATATATAATTCAAAAAAGTTAGATTATTCTATTTATATGTACTTTTATTATATCCTATTGCAGCAGTACATGCGATGCCTACTACGAGCTATCACAAACTAGCATTTATAATAAAAAAATTGATTTATAAATAATTTTTTGATATTAAAGTTCCAAATAAATTAATGTGTCAATCTATAAATAGTAAAATATTGTTTTTAATAAAAATAGGCCTTTTAGGTCAAAATTAGTTAGGATTAATTTTCTAGTCATCTCAAGTAGTCGGAGCTATATCAATAAGTGACGTGTCATCTATTACAACAAATAATGCGTTGTCTTTTTTTTTTTCAAGGAAAAAAATCAATGGACAACTGATGTGTTATCAACCCATTCCAAAGAGAGAGAGAAATGGAGAGCTAGGTGAGTGAGCCTAACCTTACAAGTCCATACATACCTAATCTTCTTTTTTATAGGCCAAACATGTTGGCCCACTCACGGATTAATATCTTTCGATTTTTATTTTTATTTTTAAATAAAACTATATAATATTTTTATTTTTTATTAATATATTTTTTTATAATATTTACAAACGTTTTTTATTTCATTTCATGATTTTTCGTAGCATTGTTTTATAATAGTGTTTTGATATTTTTGCTATTGTATAATTAAATAAAAAGTAGATTTTATATATAAAAAAAAAACTATTAGAACCAACCAGATTCGTGACTTGGGTTGTAGGTTTAGTGAGTTATCCAGGTTGACATGAGTCGATCTAAATCGACACTGCCTTCAAATTTTTTTTTATTAAGTCGGGTTTTTACCTAAATGATTGGGTCACATTTGGAACTACCATATTGATCGGGTCATATTATATCAAATCCCAACCAATTTAATTGAACTCAGCCTAGGCAAATGGTAGGGTTTCCAAGTTGACTCGTTGGGATAAACTAGGTTTAATAATACTGCAAAAATAATCCTTACATTAACATGTAGGCTATGTATTATTCTTAGTTTTTTTAATACATTTGCATCAAAATTATAAAAACATTTTTTTTTATTAATTTAAATTTGCTTTTATGTAGTTGTCTAAAAATCAAATATCCTAGTAAAAACAATACTGGAATTAGTGGGGTGTTTACAGGATGAAGGGGTTTTAATAAGAGAATGCTTATTTTATCCTTAATTCAAATCATATAAAAAATTTTGATATTTTTTTTCTTATTTTTATTGAATAAAGAACATAGAACATTAAAGTTATATTTTTTTTATTAATAAAAAAGAAGGAATTATGCTAGCCAATTGTTTTGTTTCAATAGAATTAAAATTGCTACTTTTTCTTAAAAATATATTTACATATAATTAAACCAAAAAATTATTGAATGGTTTTCCACAACATGAAATCATATATCTTAATTTACATCTATTTCTTAACCTTTTGATTTAGTATTCTATTTAAATTAACAACTCTTTTTAATATTCATTGCACATAAAATAATCATCGATGTATTTTATTAAATAAACCCATCAAATTTTTAGTTTAGAATTGAACTTTTTCTTGATGTTAAAAAAACTTTGGCAACGCTTTGCATTAAAATTGAACTTTTTTCTAGTAAATTTCTAATAAAAGAAAGGAATAAAAAGGTATCTTTTATTTGTAATACTCTCACAGTAAAAGCTTTTTTTAAGTGATCATATCCCATCTCAAAACATACATGCCTTTTCCATGTAGGTCACCTATAAAAGCATTGTTTGTTTTTATGAGTGCAATTGCTTTGTTAGAGGTTGATAGTTTTTTTTTCCATATCATTTTTTTATATATTTAATATCCATGATAAATAATAATTTTATTTATTTAGGTTCCATTTAATATGGCTTTTGCAATTAATTTAAGTTATTTTTTAATTTTTAATTTGTAGAAAAGTCATAAATATGTTAGGCTATGAATAACTTTTGATTAAAATAAAAAGATGTTATAAAATTTAGATAAAATCTTGATTTAATCAAAAGTTAAAATTTTTAACTTTTAATTTATAGATTCTAATTTATACTACATCTCTTCTCTAAAAAGGTTTATGGTATTCATTTTTTACTAAATATACTTTCAACTTAAAATTATTTTAATCACAAGTTATTTATGAAAAATAACTTTTGAATCATGACTCAAAGTAAAAAAATCACTTTTCATAAGTCATAGTACTTAATAATTTAGTAAAAATGTTCCCCTTTGTAACATATATTTTTAAATTTAATATGTGGTCTTCACATCATACTGTTGTATAAAAACATTTTGAGACGACATAATTTATATTTAATCTAATATTTATGGTGTAAAGTAGTTTTAAAAAACATTGAAACTTATTTTTGTTTAAATTTTATAATATTTGTTTCTTAAACTAAATATCTAAATGTATTTATCTTTCCTTTTCTTTTCTCTTACAAATTCAGAAATTTATTTAAAAGTTTATTTTTAAAATTCTTAGATCTATTTCATCGACTTCAAGATTGAACAAAGAGAATTTTGACTAACTTCTTATCAGAGGAGCAAGACTAAACAAAATTAAGTTATTAATTACTTTTTAATGGATACATTGGGCTTGGGGTTTTATGCAATTTAGATTGAGCCTTTAAATGCTCTTACTTGTTAATGTTCATACGAGTCATAACTTGGGTCTAAGGCACCTTGGTAGCCTAAGCCTTAAGACATACACTCTATGTTAGGCTTAGGAGAGACTTGGGGCCAAACATACAAGAATCAATTTAGACTTGGAGAAACCTTAATGGTGTAACACACCTTAAGAAGCTTGCAACTTTGAATGGTTGAGATGCTATTTAGATTATGCAAACCCTAAGCATGTCTTTCATATCTCAACACATCATATTCTAGTGAAACGTGGTCTACCCGTCACTAATCAAAGAAATAAAATGCATATTCATTAAAAAACAAAAAAAAAAAACACACCCCAAAACACATATCAACCTAAGAATTGGCCTAACGCTTATCATCAACTCTACATAACCTATAATAGAGACAAATTTTGTATTGATCTGTTGTCACTACTAGATCCTTATCCCTAAGTAGTTTAAAATTATAGTTGACAAATACATTGACCATTTTACCCTTATATGGATACATCTATGCAGGTTTGAGGTTATATAAACAACCTTGAACCCCAAAGTAAGATTATCTTCTTTCCCTCATTCAACCCTAAACATTTCTTTATAACTAAAGTTACACAATCTTAACCTTCTAAGGTCTTTTTCTCTAACCTAAATTGTCTTAAGCATTGAAAAGTTCATAAACCCATAAAAAAGATTATTTTGTAGGTTTTATAATTGTCCAAGTCCAATTTCATCATACTTTCGGCCCTTTATAGCTTTGGAGAAGCCATAAGTTATACCATATTATACTGAATAGATATCTTTGTTATGATCTAAGTCTAAGTCTTGAAAAAAAAATAGATGAAATTTTCTCCCATCAGATCTAGAAAATCCATAGTAGAGGTTTTAATAACCTTACTAGTGGCACCATCTATAAGGATTCTTTGAACAAAAAAACCATACTTTTATTATATTTTAAAATTTAAGTTTTTTTTCCATGACTAATAATTAAGAAACATTAAGGGTTGAAAAATTCATTAATTTTTCAATCATTAATGCTCAACCAATTCTTCTATATCTCTAGTAATGAGCTCAATAAATGAAGATATTAATTGAAGCCCTTGTGACAACTTAAAAATGATTAAAAATTGTTTAGTGCATACAAACAAATCTTTTTTATGAAGGAGAAATGACAAAACAACATGGTAAAAAGTAAAAACGAGTGTTGTCATCCTCATAACCCTCACAAAAGTCACTCATGCCATAATAAAAGGCACCCTGTAAGTATAAACTCAAGACATAATAGGAAAACAACAAAGAAAAAATCAGTATACAATCACAACCATAAAAGAAGTCATCATCAATGCAATTTTTCATTAAGGTAGAATTATACAATCCCAAATGTTAAAGGCCTTTCCATTAGTAAGTCATGTCCTCGATATGAGTCTACTAAAGATTTTATCTCTACTAAATGAATTTGGATTGTTATAATGACTTAACAGACCCTCAAGAGCAAAGTAAAATTTATATAATAGTTTAGATTTGATCATGCAAAATACCAATCCCATGTGTAAAGCCATGCCTATAATATTTGTCACCATGAGAAGAAAAGGTAATTCACTAATTTGTCGCCCTCATTTGAAATGAGATAGCCTTTCAAAGGATTAGCCCAAACTTAGGACAATAACTTAAACTTTAACTTTGTCATTCGATTTGAGGACCTTTTCTTAAAGTTTATTTCTTGATTCAGCATCAATATCAAGTTTTTTTTATTTAGCCCAAACTTAGGACAATACTTTTTTTGATTTTGGGTCAGTTTTGGTTTTGTGGGTTATTTAAGGGTATTGATGGGTTTGTCAAGTTGTATATGATATTTTCTAGGTGTTTTGGGTTCAAAATGGATTGAAAATCGAGTTTTTTTCTTTTGCAAAACCAAAAACCTTGGCTCAAATTCCCGATGACCTTCCAATCACTTCATTATTTTTTTTTAAAAAAAGATAAACAACATATCGCCTGCCCTTAATAAACAAAAGAAAATAAAGTCAGCCCAAATGCGTAAACTTAGGCTGAAAAACCCATCTCCTAAGCCACCTAGACTGGACCGAGTACTTGAGTCTCTCTTCTTGTTTATATCATTGTGTGCCATAATTAATATGCACATTGAGATTTTTATGTCAAAAATATGGGTAAGCTTGCATTTTGTTTTTCCATGAATATAGGCAAGCTCATGATTAGAGATTTATATATCTTTTTGTTTTTTTTTAATATTTAGCTCGGAAAAAACTGCTGATAAATAGCTAGTAAGGTCTAAATTGAATAATGCAAAGTTATTAGTATGTAAAGCTAACGCTAAGCTAGCTTCTCCAAACTCTAGCACATTTACTTAAGTATAACTTTAAAGGAAAAAAAAAATACAAACCAAGGCTATTGTGTTTGGGTAGGATAATCAATGGAAGAAAGTACAAAAAAGATTTATTCTCGAAAGATCCATAAAATACTTGTAAATAAAGTAATATGATTTTTTTTTTGATAAAATTGAGATATAAATATCAAATTAGAAGGAAAAAACACGTTTTTAAATCCATGAGCAAATATAAAAAATAAAAAAAATATTTTAAAAAATAATTTCATATCATCAAAATCCATGAGCAAATAAAGGCACGGTCCATAATATATTGGCTTAGAAAAGAACTTGTCGAGGCGGAGCTTCCTGGACGCACACGTAATTCTGAGTCATCAAGTGAGCTTTGTCCTTGTAATAATCAACCGTGATTAGTTATTGGCTCTCCACGTGGGCCGGTGGTCTCCTTATCTTATATTCCTATGCTCTGGCAACCATCACGTGTTACTCACAAAATGCTACTCGCCCGGTTAAGCGACGGCGTGAGACTAATGATTGTTTTTTTTTAATATTAATATATCTAAATAATTTCAAATTATAAAAAAATAATTTAAAATAAAAAATACAAAAATAAACGCATTATAATTCTAACAAGTACGAGCTCAGGTTGAAAGCTCATGTCATGAGATGCAGAGAACCATGCTCAAAAAATAAAATTAATAATTTTATACTTTAAATTTCAAAAATGAACATAAATAAGTAAAATATTGAAGGGAAAAAAAAACGTGGCTAATCTTGTGACCATTAAAGGTTTAAGGCATCCTTTGAGAGTGTAGCTGGACCATATTCTTTTTAAAATTTTATTTTTAAAAAATCTTTAAAGTAATAATTTTTAGTATTTATTATTATTTTTATATGTTGATATAAAAAATTTATATATATATATATATATATATTAATGGGTTTTGCCCGTGTCACAGGTTAATTTAATGAGTTAATTTAATTTAATTGGATCAATTTTTGAGTTGATTTAGTTTAAATTCTGAATTGATAGTTAACAAGATTGACTTATCATGTTAGAGTTTAATAATACTAAGTCCTCAAGGGGCGTAGCGTGGTGGCAAAGGGTTTGAGATCTGCACAGTAGGTCTCGAGTTCGAGTCAAGACGTGCACCTCTTGTAAGAGCCTGGGACAGCTGGGGTTTTACTCCCTCACCTGAGCCCACAAAGTGCGCTTTCCAGGAAAGTGAGGTTTCCTCGAATCCAAAAAAAAAAAAGTTTAATAATACTAAAAACGATATTATTTTAATATATTTTCAAACAAATTAATACTTTGAAAAGTAATATCTACTATACATCCAAACATGCATTTATATTTAGTTTGTTTTTATATTTTAAAGGTGTTTTTTTTAATTCTTTGCTTCAAATTAAATTTTTAATATTTTCAAATCGTTCTGATATGTAAATATCAAAAATAAATTTTAAAAATTAAAAAATATTATTTTAATATATTTTTAAATATAAAATATTTTTTTTAAAAAACTATTCCCATTCTCAAATAACCTCCAGAAATATTCCAACCGTGCATTGGATGGATGTGGTGAAGGAGCACGAGAAGCAAATGTTAAAGTATAGAAGCACTTAGGACGGTCGGCAGAGGGTTAAATTCCAAAAGACAACACGTCTGATGATTCGGTCATGTACTTGTTGTAGCCCTGGTCGCACTACAAACCGTACACTGTTAGGGCAAATTTTGATCTTCAGAAACCCCAAAAGCCATACCGTGTCATTTTTCAAATCATGTCCTGCTTGCAAAAGGGAAGACTTCCACGGCTTCATGGGGGCCTCTTCCTCACCTTGTGGCTGTCTCTGGTCTTCCAGTTCTCACCCTCAAAAGCGTGCTCTTTACTTTTCCAGAACCAAAAAAAGTCTCAAGCATTGATCTCAAGCAACCAGACAATTGAAGACTTGGATTCACATTTTTAAACTTTTTTATGTTTGTTTGTCATTAAAAAAGTTGGTTAACGAAAAATACTTTTCAGTCAAAAAAAAATTTGGCTTGGTTTTCAGGAAAGTGTTTTCCTTTTATTTTGAACGGAAAACATTTTCCGGAAGTTGTAAAAAATTTAGAAATATCATATGATTTGCTGATTATATCAAATTTGGTCTTCAAACTTCTGATTGTTATATATATTTTGTATTGAATATTTGTTTTTCAATTTCATCCCTTAGAATTTAATTTTTATA
>Ga0325403_1004855_pt1 | contig 12578 bp, 8 predicted proteins | sample PopdelMetagenome_19_FD_205665 | JGI IMG/M metagenome (GOLD analysis project Ga0325403, IMG submission 205665) | Populus deltoides microbial communities from Bellville, Georgia, United States - Xylem-PdKOR-R4 | ecosystem: Host-associated > Plants > Phyllosphere > Stem > Wood/Secondary xylem...
GAAAAATTACAAAATTACACTGTACCCACTCTCTGTCTAATGTTATTTAAAAAATAATAATTTATAAGTCTTCTTCCAAGTCTTTCTTTCTTTCTTTTTTATGCAGCAAGTTGTTAAGGACATGATTTATAAAAAAACATATATATATTTAATTGCATTTCCTAATCTTACGTACAGTCTTCTGCAAAGTCTTTCTTTATATAAACATATATTTGAGTTAAAAAGTATTCTAATGGCCGGCCAGTTGCTTTCTAGGATTCGACTTTTTCAATCAATGCGATGAGATTTGTCATCTGATTTAGTTTTATTGCAGTATGAAGTCATGCGTTCACTACCTGTTCAAGGTCCTCAATTATATTTCTCAAATGCGACAAAAAAAATGGCAGACAAGAGAGCTGGCGACCTGCGCATCCGATGCCATCGTCACCCTAAACACTAATTGTCAATAATCGGATTAATTATTATTGATCCATGTTTATTTGAACTTATTTGATATCATATTTGTATTTTATTTCATCCATTCAAAGAACATTTCAATTCTCGGAAATCACCAGAAATTGAGATCAACTCACGGCAGTTCAACCTTATATGCAATTCCACCAGTTCAATGGTGTAAAACAAGAAATGTACTCCACAGTAAGCAAAGAAGTGAAAGTCACGTTCCATATAAATTCGCCCCACTGAAAGCCAGATTTAAAGGCAGATACATTCAAATTTCATATCTTTACAAGGGAAACAAGGCTTACGTCCCACTCTGAAGTTGCAAGAGGGATGGTTGGATCAACCATTGTATCCGGTGGTATTGTAGTAGCTTTATAGTTGTGGTTTGAAAAAAAATGTTTTATAAAAAATATTTTTAGTTGAGGTTCATTTGATATTTATATGTAGTTGGTTAAAACTGTGCTTTAAATTGAAATTGAATAAAAAATAGTTTAATATGTTTGGTTAAACATACTTTTCAAATTGAGGTTATAAAATTATTAAAAAGAATATATATTAATATTGATGGTTTTTAATTTAAATATTGTAGATTTAACTACCCCTATTACATCATTAAATAAATAATATTTTATACAAAATATTTTTTATTGTTCCATTAACTTATCTACAATTTCATCACGTATGAAATTCATTCGATAAGGACTATAGTTTTCATGGTTTTTTGAGCGTGCAACAAAATCAGATAAAATATCATCAGAAACAAAATTGGAATTGCAATCAAATTATGCAAATACTACGTTATCATGCGATCTCCTTCCAATTTGTGTAGTGTTATTGAATAATATTAAATACTAGTTTTTGAGTAAAACACAATTAAAAATAAATAAATTTTTTTCGGGTCGGACGTTGTTCAATGAACTATGGAGTCACTGTTCATGTGAACAGTGACTCGTGAATTAATTCACCTGGAACTGTTCACGTGAACAATGCCGAGTGAATTAATCCACTTGGCAGTGTTCACTTCTTGAAGTGAACATTGTGGAGAGTGAATTAATTCACCCTGCACATATGGCAACAGGTAGGCAATGAAAAGTGAAAAGCAGTAATTTTTTGCTTCACCAAAACCAACGGTACAAACTCAATTTTTAGTGGGACTCATCTTCAAAATCTGTGTTCAAAATGTTTTCCAAACAGCTATAAATTGTGGTTGGAACAAAACACGCTTCCAACCACAATACCAAACGGTTAAAGTCAAAGCATCTACAAAAGATACTCCAGCAATTGAGATTTAATTTGGACTCAAAAGGGCCTAATCATACAAAATAACAATTCAAAGATCAAAGTGAATTACAAAAAAAAAAAAAAAATACTATATTCCAATTCATAGTGTTATATGAGAGTGACATTTTGAAAATGAAAGAGAATAGGAAAAGGCAACAAAGCATTAATGGCTTAGAAATGAGTATAAATGAATAAGGGTATTTTGGTAATTAAATAAAAATGGTTAAGTATAAATAGAAAAAAGAAAGAGAGAGAGAACTAAAACTTTAGAGAGAGAGACAGTAGGAGAGAAAGAAAGGGAAAGAAAAAGAAGAAAAAATAAAGAAAGATAAAGGAAGGAGAATAGATTTAGAGAAAATGAGTTTAAAGGTAAGATTTAGGTTTTGATATATATAAATATGTTTTCTTTTAGTTTTAAATTTTTGTTTTGTTGAATATTAGGGTTTTGAAGATTTTATTTTGGGTTGATTGATGGGTTGATTTGAATGTTATGGATTGATTGTTATGGTTAATGAGTTATGTAGTTGATTTTGGAAGATTTTAGATAAAGATGATGATTTTGAGTTGTGATTTGTTTAAAGGATGATCTGGAGTTAGAAATCTTGATATATCATTAGGTGATCTGTGAAAAATCTGGGTTTGAAGTTGAAGAAGATGAAATTTCAGTTTAGTCCCTCAAATTATGAAGATTTCAGTTTAGTCTCCAAATTTTAAAAAAATTACAGACTGGTCCCTGGAGCACAATTCAAGATTTTGGACAGAATTAAAGATGAATTATGGATAAAATTCCAGTATAGTTATGAAATTATGATATTTTCAGTTTGGTCCTCTAATTTGATAAAATTACAATTTGACCCTTAAAAATCTGCTAAAATTTCATATTAGTCTCTGGAACATAATTTGAGATTCTGTACAGAACTGAGGATGGATTATGAGAAAAATTCCAGTATATTTATGAATTTATGACATTTATTTTGGTTCTTCAATTTGGAAAAATTGCAATTTGACCCTTAAAATTTTGCCAAAATTCTAGATTGGTCCCTAGCTATAATATCAGCATTTTCAAACTGTTTTGATGAATAATTGAGGTTTATTTAGTGAATTATTATCAATTCTTATTATTTGTTTTCTTATGAGTTAGATTCCAGGAAAATCGTTTAATTTCTAGGGTTTTGGAAAAAATTATTGGTTTAGTTCAAAAATATACATGGCTAAGAAATAGACCCTTAGTTAAGTGTATTAAATAGGTTGTACATTCTTTTTGAGTTGTTTTTTAATATCTCTCATTTGTATTCAGATAATCTTGATATTCTGCATGTGGGACATCAGTAGAATTTCCTCCGGTATCTGCTTTTGATTTCTTTTCACTTCTGAGTCAGGTGAGTGGATAATTTTCCGTATGCATGAGAAATATTATAAATATTTGAGTTGTTAATATGAATTGGATCATGCTTCTTGATAATATATATTTTGCTTATTATTCATGTTACGATAAAGCATGATCAATTGTTGATTCTGAATTCTTGATATGAACTAATATATATTTTGAATTGACTTCTGAATTGATAACTCCTCATTTGATTTAATGTCACGAGTTGAGCATTGAGATATAAATATATTTGTGTCGATTATGATTATGAACCTATGTATGTCAGTCAAAATACCCATACTAACAGGGTAGTGTTTGTCTTTGTGCACATCGTATCTGAACCCTAGTTGATCGGGGGAGTCACCAACCTGTGTTGACTGATCATCTCACAGTACGGAGCCTCATGCTCATTACATTTTAATTTTTTGACGAGTTTTACCATATGATATTCTTGTTATGACCTATTTGAGAAACCTTCCTATAAGAACCTAAAGTCATAATTGTATATATATTCCTCATTGTTATATTACCTCATGTATGGATATTGAACGTTATCTACTAATTGAGTTATTGAATTCACCCTCTCATTATTTATTTTTTCAGGCTTATAGCTTGTTAGCAAGTCACTTTTGTTGGACCTTCATAACTTGCTTTTTTGGTTGAAATCTGTACTTTTTCTTTAAGTTTAGTTAATGCTCCACAACTATGAATTTATATTAACTTTTGTATTAAGATAATTAAATTACATTATGAAGTTAATTTTGTTATTACTGTTGCGTTGAACTCTAAATGAGTTATTTAAAGGTTAAGTTTGTATGTGAGTTTGAGTTCGTATAAGTATGAAACCCTGGAAGGAAACCTTCTTTATGTGCCGGTTATGGATATGAAATCGGGTTGTGACAATGAAATAGAACATAATAAACAAAAAAAAAACTGATCTCTTCTCTGTATATTGTATAATATATGCCACGAACTATAAAAATAAAATAAAATAAAACATGTTTGGATCATTCAAAACATAATATCTAAAAAGATGGGTGGCTAAAATGAATGTTTTAACAAGATTTTCAATTTGCCCCCTATATTATCTGAGATTTTCACTTCAATCCCCTATCTTTTAATTCAATCATTTCTTCTAAAAAAAATACAATCGAGTTTAATTTGAGCTCAAAAGATCAAATCACACAAAATAAAAGTTTGAAAATTAAAATGAAAACTTTTAAAAAATACAATTCTTCAAAGTATAATGTTACATGAAAGAGTGCATAATAAACAAAAAAAAAACTAATTTTTTTTTAGTATATTATATAATATATATTACAAACTATCAAAAATAAAATAAAACAGCTTGGATCATTCAAAACATACATGCATCATCTATATACGTCCTATCCAACAAAAAACAACCTTAACTAGTTTCTTAATTTTAATTATAATTATAAAAAAAATAAAATAAAAGGATTGATGAATTTACTGTGCATCAAGACACGTGTCTCTATTCATTCATAGGAGCAGTATTACATCCACATTTTGCCTCACGGTCAAGTTATCTTGCCTGGCTTTTGTCCCATCTGTTTGGGTGATGTTGGTGGGCCTTGGGCTGGGAGCATGATTGTTTTTATTCTTGGGCTATTTGTTTCTTTTTCTTGGGCCTGCGTCCTATTGCGTTTGACTCATCAACTCGTTTTGCATCAGCCTTTCACTCTGCCTCTCTTCGCCTGGTTTCCCGCCCTGCCCTTCCCTCTCAATGGAAGCCACCAATGGGAGTACGTTTTGCATCAAATTTGATTGGGAAACCTATGAATTTTCCAATGGTATGAATTTTCAGCTTGATTTGAGTCTGATTGGGAAACCTATGAAGGAGTCGCTATGATAATCTATCTCTTTACTTTACATGGTTTTGCATTCCTGCTTTCTCTCTTCTGCACAGTAGTGTAGCTCTATTGGAATTCAATTTACCGTCATTGGTTTTTATCATGTTCCAGGTTTCCATTGTTTTTTCTCACCCATTGTCATTTGACAGTTGTTTTCCCATGTATTATCCCGAATTTATTCATTTATTTAGAGTTGAATTTAGCTCTGTGGTGTTATTTTCTGCTTTCTTTCTCAGGATTTCGGCTCTTTCGACGACCTTTGCTGGCGCAACCACCTGATGTTCCATGGCTTAGGTTGCGTGATGCTGCTCCGGTTCGTGATTTGCGATTTTTCTCTATGATTCGTAGTTTTGTTTCTTTTCAGAGATCCTGCTGGTTTTTTTTTTTGTGGAAGCACTTTTTGATTAGGTTTAAGAGCATGTCTGAGCTTCCTCCTATTTTGATTAGTGGTTTTATGATGTGTATGTCGAGGAATGTTGTGTGTGTCACCAGACTCTGGCCCCAGCACCAAGTACAAACGTTGAACATCATCAGGGCTATGAGCTTCTTCTTTCTCGACTTTCGGCCTATAGAAGAAGAATATAACTTTTCAGTTTTTCCATAAATAAAACCACTCGTGAGTGCGTAATTACATAATTTTTCCTACACGCGTAACAATAAGTTCCATAAATAATAAAAGAGAAAGAGAGACAAAACTGAATCTCAACCTGGGTCTCACTTTTAGACTCGACTTCTTCACCTTGACCCTTTATTTTATCCGTTTCCTTTTCTTGATTTCAAGTATCAGAAGAAGCTGATGAGTGCAAGACTGAGAAGTACTGGTGTTGTTTCTTGCTCACTTTCTCTTTTCTTGGCCAGTTTGGTTAAGAACAAACGAGGGAAAAGAAAAATGGGGTTTTCTTGCTCTTTTCTAGGTTTCTGACGGAGAATTGGAAGGGAAAAAAATAAGATGAAGTTCATTAAAATGTATGGATTGGTATGGTTTAGGACTTCTGGTCCTATGATAAATGTGTGTAAGTGAGAATTTTGATTTTTCCCATTGTTTGCCAGATTTTCAGAGTAGAGTAAAATTACAGCATTTGAGTTATGCGAGGTATATATATGGTTTGAAACCTTTTGCTGATAGCAGAAAAGGTACCTGTCTGAAAAAGTTGTAAAATAACAGCATTTGAGTTATGTGCATGATATATATACACATTGAAAACCCAAAGCAACACAAAATTCCCAACTTCATGTTTCTGCTGTCAGGGGCTAAAATTGCTTATTGGATGGATTCTCTGTAAAAATGTGGCTGCAAGAAAACTACCATTGGCCTTCTTTTAGCTTTCTTGTGTTGGCTCTGAGAGTAAGATTTTTTGAACAAGTTAATAATAATTAAGGTGACCTTTAATTTCCATGTAATAACATAATCGTTTTCAGTACCTGCTTCTGCTTTTGTTTGCCATTAACTGCTTGATTGGCTCTTCGGGCTTCCTAGATTTCCAACTACAGTATTGCTCATCGCTTCCTGCAGAATGTTTATCAACAATATTTAGAATAAAATCTAATATCCCCAGTTTAGTTGGGAAAATGGAGAATTTATATGCTTGCTACTACAAAACAATGATCATGTCAAATCTTGTAATGGCATTTGTTTAATACTTCTTTCTTGGAATTTCATGTAACAGTCCCTTTTCTTCCTCATTCTTTAATATTGTTGCCCGAGTTTAACTTTCAGTGGGTTCATAAGCAAAGGAATTGTGTCAGTACTAACCTGAGTTATTGAAACTTGACTGAGGTTGGTGGGAGTTGCAGAAGTTTGGCTAAGGTTGGTGGGAGTTATTGAGATTTGGCTGATGGGAGGAGTTATTGAAGCTAGGCTGTGGTTGGGAGAGGGGCCGAAAGCTTTAGCTAAAAAAAGGTAGTTCATCTTTTCTTCAGCATAATCTCTCAGTCTGTTGAGCTCTGGCAAGACTTCTGTGCCAAGATCTGGCCTGTCTTTCCGTCTCAGTTCTGCACATTGGAGTGCAAGCTTTGCAAAACATAAAGTCTCTTCAATTGGCCAATCAGGCACATCTGAGTCTAGAACTTCTTTGAGCGTCTCATTTTCAATTGCTTGTTCAACAATGTGAGTCAAGCCCATTGGTGGCTTGGCTGTTATGACTTGCAGAAGCAAGATCCCTAAGGAATATACATCAGATTTCACACCAAGCATTCCAGTTTGTTGATACTCTGGATCAATATAGCAGAAAGTTCCAGCAGCTGATGTCATGTGGTATTGTGTTACATTCTCAGAAGTAGTGGGAACAAGCCTGGCCAATCCAACATCACTAATCTTACTGGTGTAATTGTTGTCTATCAAAATGTTTCCTGGCTTGAGGTCACGGTGAACCAGTGGCTCTGGCTTGGTCTGATGGAGAAAGAGCAGACCTGTGGCTATCTCAGCTGCAATTCGGAACCTGATTTGCCAAGAAAGAGCTGGTGTATTCCCTCTCTTGAAGAGACAGTCTTCTAAGCTTCCTTTTACCATGTATTCATAGACTAGAATACCATACTCTGGGCAGGCTCCTAGAAGCAGTACCATGTTTGGATGCCGTATTAAGCTAAGCACTTCAACCTGCAAGGTACAGACTAGATTTTCAATTCCATAATGCTCATTTTCTTCTCTTAAAAAACTGTCTACATAACTTCGATTCATATGCTTCGAAAATGTTATGCTCATTGTTGTTTTTCTCTTTCAATTTAGAACACTCAAGGCACTGCAGATCAGGTGATTTTCAATAAGGTTTTGGTTGAGAAAACATCCATTTGATGCATTTACTGGTGCTTTTTAATGGTTTTGATATGTCAAAGTCAAAATCATTCAAAAGCACCTAAAAATCATCAATCTGGTACCTTTTAGACAAAAAGCACTTTGGAAAAGCATTTTCAATCGCATTATTAACCAGTTTTCTTTGTTTCTCACCTCTCTTTGAAATTGAGACCTTCCTTGGGCTGCATCAGGACGTAAAACCTTGACTGCAACTGGTGTATGATCAAGATAACAGTTGTAAACTGGGCCATAACCTCCTTCCCCAATCTTCTTTGATTCCGAAAAGTATTGTGTTGCTACTTCAATCTCCTCAATACTGTAACTCCTGTATCTGATACCATGATAAGATAGATTATCCTTTGCTCTTTTCGTTTTTGCAGCTTCTTTGAGGGTTTTCTCTATGTTGAGTCTCCTTTGCGCTTCTATTGCAGCTCTCTTCTCAGCTTCTTCAGCAGCGTCTATGGCTTCTCTGCACCTGGCTCTCTCTTGCTCTATAATCGACAGTGCAGCTTCTTCAGAAAACCTAGACTCTTCCAATCTTCGTTCTTCTTCTATTCTCCAGCGATTCAGCTCTGTTGCCTATATACATACCATTTTAGAACCTACTGGGAATCTTACTAGTGCACGTAGAAAACATGAATTCTCTGTACCTTCCGTTTTGCTGTAAGTGCTTCTCTACATGCTGCGTTGTACAAGTCCATTGTTTGCTTCAACTCTAGTTTTAGCCTCCTCATCTCAGACTCCATGTCAACCTATATGTTTCAATTACAGATTAGGAGAAAGCATTTAGATCATGCATCTGTGCTTTATTATCACACTTTGCGCAGTCTTATTGACTTTAAAGTTAAAACAACAAATGAAAGGCTAAAGAAATCAAAATATAAAATTGCTTTTTCCAATCATGGAAAGATCGATGTAAGATTATGCTACAAGCCATCATAGGATGTTACTCTATCTAAATTGACCGAATAATCTGAGCTATTTTGCAGAATTCAGTGTATAACCCAAGAGAAAAACGAAGAAAAACTTAAATTGCATGTTCTTGACAATATTCACAGTGTAGCCTGAATCAAACAACTTGAGGATATGATCTAACTAGATTAATTTTCCTGTTAATAGGAAAAAAATGGTTAAAATAATAACTCTATTATTAAACATCCTTTATTTCCTTAAGTGTTTACAGTGTTTGATGGTTAGTTGAGCTTATTTACCTAATCATGCTATTGTCAAAACGGTTAATTGCTTACCAGGCTGTGTGTTGAACCAGTAAAAGATGTTCTGCCGCTGTCTTGTGAAATTGATGAAAATCCCTGATGGTAATTGGGGCTAAAGAACTTTGGTCCTGAGTGTATAGATGCAAAGCTAGTGTCTGAGCTAGTTGAAAACCGAGGGGTTGCTCCAGAATCCATGAAATCATAGGTTACAGAAGACATGCGGTCAGTGCTTGGCCTGCTGGAGCTGACAAATGATATGTCAGTTTCTGACATGAGATCTGCAAATGATTTTACACTATGACCCTGTCCTCCTCTTCCAAATGGTGACCTGTTGTTACCAACAATTGTATTATGTTCAGCCTTTGAACAAATTAAATCATAGCCAAGCTTTAGCAATAAAAAAAGAGAAAATATATTACAAAGACATTCCAGACTATCACTCCATAACTATTTACTGATTATATATGCACGTTATATTATATCATGTTCACTGCCATCCCCTCTCATCTTCTTAAATGATTTGATGCATTCCTTACTTACCTGAAGGTTTCACCAACTGAGATACGAGGCTTGACTGGCATCGTTCTCTCTGTCAGCAGAAGACCACAAATTGGATTTTGGATTAGGATTAAGACAAAATAAAATGGAAAAAGGACTATATGATTATGAGAATAAACCTTCTATGCTCCAAACATGTTTGTATAGTGCTTCAGAAGAATCTACTCTTGGACTATTTTGGTTCTGTTGGTTTTGTATTTGATCTAGAAGTGGGGAGGCGAATGGGGCAGGACGAGAAGCATTTCTCATTGTAGAGACCTTTCCTTTTGATACAACATACACAGTACAGAAATCAGGTGCCCCTCTTGACACAGTGCTTGGTACATCTGCCTTGAATTTTCTGTATAACAAAACCAATGGAGTTAAATGAGTCTGGTCGCTCAATGCACAAATACATCAGCAAAAAATGGAATTCAATTCTCAATTTTCATCTCTCGTGATTGTTATTGTTGATTATGTTTCCTTCTGTATGTGATTTATCCTGACTGTTCAATGATTTGCTTATCAGATATTGCCAATCAAGGTTCAGAGTTGAGGAGAATATATAAAATTCTGCTAGTATTCTGAAAGTTGACCTATGTGAGAACAAAGTGCTTTTCATCTGAAATAGCACCAAAACTGATGCTGTTTCGAACGCTTTTCAAAGTTTTTGATGTGAGGGTCTCGAAACCATAAAAGAGGACCTAAAACAGCATCAATCCAAATGCATTTTGAAACACACCCGAACCACACCAGAAGGTGTACTCTTCAAGTAAAACTGAGTTCCTTTTGTTGGAAATAGTCTGTTCTTCCTGTTTTTACACAGAATGAAGGTAACCTGAATTTAAATTCTGGCGGGGTGTGTGCAGGTAGAGTTGCCAAGTCAGGAGGGGGCTAGGGACTGCAAAAATACCTCATAAATCCACTCCGTGATGGGGTTCCGAGAACCAAAGTCTCGATTGCTGCATGGGAAACATATTCTGTTATTGCTTTTGCTATATCTGTGCTTTCAAGTGCAACATCAAGGCAATGTACCTGATACAAAAAAAATAATAAAATCTGTATGTTGGAATGGAAAGGAGAAACAAGGTACATTTGCACAACTATCTGCATAAAGGCATGAGAAATTGAAAAATGATGGTTTTCTTCCATCATTTTGGATGCTTGTGTTTATAAGAGAGATTCCTGTAGATTTTAACTTTTTTTATTCTTCTCATGTTCTAGACATTTTCCATGCCTAAAGGTGCATATTTATATTGTGGAAAGGAGGAATAACAATGGCAGGCTCAGAAACTTACATCTTTGCGAGTACAATAGCATCGAAATGTAAGGAAGAGATCCTTTGCCATCTTCTCAAGCTGCTGCTTCCCTGGTGAAGAATAATCACCAGGCGATCCATGGCCTGGTCGTGAAACAATGCAAATTACATGTGGAAGAGAAAGAAGATTAGAACATGAAACCTAGAACTTGAAAAACCACTTGAGAGATCAAAGGAGCTGCAAGGCATTGAATGTAAGTTGAGCAACCCCTTTTCAATTCTGGGGCACATAGGTCGGTCGTAACATCATTAATCTGTCATGATTCTAAATAACGAATCAGAGAGAGAATGATAAATTACTTGTAACAAATGATGATGATGATGATGATTTGTTAAAAACATGGATTAGAATAAGATTTTGGCCTTTGGAGAGAAGATTTTCCACAGTCCATTTCAATGCATTTTGGCTCCCCTTGTCTTTATCTACAGCAACTGCCACCAGCCCATTTCCTTCTCCTCCTTTCTTGGTACCGTGTCCCTTCGAGAGCCACATTTGCTGTCTTGTATCTTCTCAACACAGAAAAGAATTCAAAGGACTGTAATTGTCATCAAGAAAAGACCGCCTAAGAGGCCTTGAAACCTCTCTTCTATCACCCTGGATGTGCTCTGATGCTTTCTGGTCGAAGAGGAGTTTTAAGTGCTGTCTGAAGGGAAATGCCAATTGGATGCAAGCCTCAGTGTGTTTCCAGCAGAAATGACACCCCTCGTATTCTCAGTCCCTGTTTAGAAGCTTGCCTATATTTAGAGATCGAGGGCCATTGATGAAGCTGTGCCATTTCAATGGACACACGATGTTACTAAATAAAGGATGGTCTTCGGTATACTTTGTTCACTGATGGACTCTATACCATTGTTTACATGATTATTGAATTATATTCAAGTTTTTATAAGAGATTCCTAGGCCAGTTCTATTGAGAACCATCATCTGCTACATGAAAAATCTAAAATCAGGCTCGAAATTTCATGTTTTGCCAATTTCCCTTAATTTTCTTATTTGGGGGTGTTTTTTCTTTAATATTGCCAATATATATATATTAATTTTGTTTTTATTTTCAATAAAAAAATTCAAAAAATGTGATATGATGTAATGTAATGTAATCTAATAAAATATATATAATATGATAAAAGATGTAATGAAACATAATGAGATGTTTCATCAAACAAAACTCTTAGTGATACAACGGAGATTTTGATAGTTTCATTTTAGTCCTAGTAATCTTTGAAAAAATTATTGTAGTCCCCATGTTTTATTTCTATTTATAAATTGGCTCTTCTTGTATTTTATAAAAATAAAATTTAGTCCTTTTGATGAAGAATATTTTGCGATTAGATGCATGAACAATAACACAAATGTAACGGTTCACTACATAACTTACTCTTTTCTTAATGCAATACTTATATAATGTAATGAGTCAACACATTATAATAAAATTTAGTGATACATTTGTAATATTTTTTTTTATTACATTATAATTTTTTTTTAAATACACAGAATATAATGAACTATACAGCACCAGTGATCAGTCACTTCCAACAATTAAACCACCAAAGAGAGTTCATCAATACAAGATCCACACCCTCATTCACTCCTTTACCGCTTGACTACTAGGTGCTTAATAAATTAGCTTGTAACTTGTTCATTCATTCATTGCACATTCTATATTGTTGCGGTAGAATTAATTTTTATTTAAATGTGAAAAATATTAAAAATATAATTTTTTTTTGATAATATTATTAAACTTGATTAAATGGA
>Ga0325403_1004858_pt1 | contig 12574 bp, 7 predicted proteins | sample PopdelMetagenome_19_FD_205665 | JGI IMG/M metagenome (GOLD analysis project Ga0325403, IMG submission 205665) | Populus deltoides microbial communities from Bellville, Georgia, United States - Xylem-PdKOR-R4 | ecosystem: Host-associated > Plants > Phyllosphere > Stem > Wood/Secondary xylem...
TGAAATAGCTGTAAGGAAAAGGCCTAGAGAATGAATAGAGAAGACAAGAACATGTGAAGTCCTTAATTTGTACAGTGATATTCCTACCAAGATTTTGTTCTTTAGTCAGATGTGTTCATTCTATGAGTGCAGAGTTTTATGCTTTTAGGCACATATTAATTAGGCCAGATATAATGCTCAGTTTGTGAAAAAGTTTCAATTCCTACAATTACTAGATAATACGAGGGGGTCCAACTGATGGTTGTCCTTCTTGAATCACTGCCTGCACAGCTGGTAAGCACCTATAATTAATGAATACATTTTCAAAAATATTCAAAAGTACTACGTAGGTTGTTGATTTGTGGGAGACTCGTTCTCTTATCTCTTTTTTCTTTTTCTTTTTGTTGTTTTTTCATTCAGAAAGGACCAAAACTGAACTACTATACTCTCACTGTAAAGTTGAAAGCTAGTTGGTGTATCCTAATACTGAATCTTCATTGTTCGAAAACTAGCGAGGACATTTAAGAATGGCTATACATAGTTTTCGTTGTTGTGCTACAATGTTCTTGCTGGGACCTTATAGACGTGTTTTTCAGATGCTGCTTGTTTCTGCGAGCTACCCTTTAATTTGTATCTTTTCGCCAACCTTGGTTTTGCCGATTCGTATCATTTTAATGCAATCTATGGTTTATCCAAAAATAAATAAATAACAAGTTTGATTTGTGTCAATTAATCCCCTGTATTCTCAATTTCATCATACACCATCGAATTATTTGTCCATAGCAATGAAAGAGAGATACGGTTAAAAAAAACCTAATTCACCACTTAAGACAATAGATCAACCATTATCTACGTACGTTGTACGATATAAGATTATTATTTACGTTATGCCGTGAGTTAAATTAAATTATGTTTAATGTAAAAATAATATTTGGATGTTGTTGATGTTTTTCTAGCAGAAAAAAATTTAAACCATGTGGGGTTTACTCAATATGATCCGATCAACTTGACGGGTCGAAAAACAACTTGAGGAATTTAAAGAAAACTATCTAGTAGGGAATTTATCTTCCCAAATCTTATAATCAGTTTCGTAAACTAATTAGTTTTCTAAATTTAAAAACTATATATTGACTAAAAGGAGGGAATTTATCTTATAACCTTAAACTTTTCTACCAAGCCTTATATATACTCATTTATTTAAGATGATCTTGAATCTGACTCCATTGAAATAATGGTTCTTCCATCAAATATTTCATCATTGATGTTATCGTACAGGAAACTTTAATATTTGTAAACCTAAAAATCATTTCATCGAAATCATTTTCATTCTCATTAATGAGAAAATTTAAATAACTTAATACAAATCTTCAATGACGATTAAGAAAATAACTTTCATGTTGAGGTCGGTCTTCCATTTAGCAATAATCTTGCCAAAATAAAGTCTTTGGAAAACAAGGTTATAGCTCTGCAACCCGCATTGGACGAGCCTTGGTCGGTAGCATGTGCAGTAGATGTCTCCACATGATTGGCACCTATATGCACAAGAGGTTTATCGACATTACTGCCTGATAAAGTAGTAGTGCTCCTATTCGACTTGGAACCTTTTCTCACCATCTCAAAAATATAATTAACCAACTCAACAAGAATATAAATCAAGGATTTAATCACCACTAGTTATCAATAATAATTATTATAATATACTATGGAGATTTTTAACTAAAGCAAAAGCCAAGCATTAAGGCAAATAAGAACCTTGGTTTATATGTAAATAAACATGTCAGTAAGATTTATTTATCAACCAAGATTATATATAAAAAAAAACATGGAAAAAAAAGTTATCCAAAACACAAACCCCCAAGTTGGCTAAAAGCATAAAAAATGATGGGTTGCAAGCCACAAACGTCAGTTCATAAAATTAACTCACAAACTAAACAATTATAAAGCTCCCAAATTAGAAGTTGAAATTGAAAAAATTACTTCTACATAAATTATACAAGAAGATAAAGTAGCCAGACATGGTAAACAAATTATGCCCTAAACATAAAGGAATCGAATAATAGTGAATAAAAAGAGAGTAACATAAAATACAATGAATCTTAATAGGTTCATCTTACTTTATCATGAACGACTTCAATACCTTAGCTACTCACTACAAATCCTAGCAGCTTTCTAAATTTCACACTAAATGAGCATTTTACAGGGTTTAGCATCAACTAATACCTTCTCAACCTTTCAAACAGTTTTCTCAGATTTTAACAATGACCTTCTCCCTCTTTGGATTTAGCAATCATATCATCGATATGTACTTCAATTTCTTTATGCATAATGTCATGGAACAGAATTATCATTGTCTTTTGATAAATAACTCTAGTGTTTCTCGGTCCGAATGGCATCACCTTGTAGGATAAGGTTCCCCACAGAGTAATGAATGTTGTCTTCTCTTTATCATTGTTGGTCATTTTGATCAAGTTGTACCCAAAGAAACCATCCATGAAGGAGTACGTTGAGCTTCGAGCTGCATTATCAATCAGGACATTGATGTGTGGCCAAGGAAAATTGTCTTTCAGGCTTGCTTTATTCAAATCCTTGTAATCTTCACATACTTTGATTTTGTCGTCTTTCATGGGAACTACTACTATGTTAACTACCCATTATAAGTACCTAACCACCTCTAAAAAATCAGCACCTCATTGCCTTTCTATTTTGGCTTTCACATTGAGTACCATATCCAAACCAGTTTTTCATAGTTTTTGTTTCAGATGTATATTTCCTTCATTTACTAAATCTTAAAGATATAGATTTTTTTAAAAAAAAATTGATAGCAAATATTTTACCAAACATCACTATAAAGAAAAATAATTGACTTATCTAAAAATAAAAAAAAAATAAGTAGGAAAAAATTGCTACGTTTAAAAACGAAACCAGCTTACTTAAATACAACAAAATATAACCTTAACTTCCCAAAAAAAAACAAAAGAAGACATTTTGAAAGAAAATAAATAAATTTTATACATAGTATTTACACACAAAAAAAATATCAAAAATCACATAAAAACTTTCAATTAATACCTAGAAAGTCGTTACAATCCCAGACGTTACTATAAAATCAAACATTACAAACAAGAAAACCGTAGCCTCAATTAATAATGGTTTCGGCCCTTTATAAGATCCATTTAATTACTATGTGCCTCTCTATGGCTTAATTGCGCCCCTCGGGACTTGCTTTGGATAGTTGCAATGATCGTATGATTATTTTTAAAAATTGAAATAAAATATTTTAGTTGGATTATAATTAAAAGTGGAAGTGAGAAAACGAGACTAGCAGAATTCTGATTTTTTTAAAAAAATATCAGAGTTAGTAAAAAAAAAATTGTTAGGATAATTTAGTGATAAATAATTTATTTCATTTTTCCTCCAGTATATCTTATCTTGGCACGACTCGAAACCTAACTTAAAAGCCTAAATCCTGGCTGGTCGGTTTCTTACTTTGCCGGAAAAGCCTAAATCCTGGCTGGTCAGTTTCTTACTTTGCCGGAAAAGCCCATCTCTACGGAGTGAATTTACCAACTAAGAGATTCCAAAAACAGAAGCATTATTGATTGCACCATTCTTCTGACTTTCCCCTTTACTTTAAAGTGTGATCCTGTGGTCTAGGCCCCATAGTCAGTACTATAACCTAATTTCTTTTTTATTATTATTATTAAAATTTCAAACCCCATCCCATCATGTATGCAATCAACGTCTACATCTTTGAGATAAAATATGTTTTTTTTGTTTGGAAAGTTTTTTTAATTGTAAATTATGTTTTTATATATTTTAAATTATTTTGATTTGTTGATGTAAAAAATAAAATTTTAAAAATATATTATTTTAATGTATTTTAAAATAAAAAATAAACTTTTCATACCCGAATAAGAGTGAAAATAGAAAAATGATTTCTCTCCATTCGTTTTGGATTTACGTGGACAAGTCTTTTATCATGCTAATTCTATTTATATATAAAATAAAAATGAGAAATAAGTGAATTGTTTGTGTTTATGAAATTCAATTATAGAAAATAAAACAAATTTGAGACCAAATAATGTTTACCACATGGGAGAGGGCAATTTGAACATGCACAACGAGAGATACAGAGGAAAGAAAAGCAGTAGCGGAGCAGAGACTCGCGAAGCTACTCAACCCCCCTCGGGCTATTCTCTACCTCCCGGTGCTACTAGGCCGTACTGTTTGTAGTGCATGACACCCGAGAATGTAAAAAAATAAAATAAAATTATTAAATCATCATTACACTATCATTAATTGACTCGTGGTCTCCCACTTTACACGTGTCAGAATCAAGTCTCATTGTTGTGGACAGTTAAAAGCCCTGCCAACCGTCAGATCTTGCTACCTGCCCGAAGAATATGAAAGGGACTTGTAACGATGATGTTCGTTGTTTTTTTTCCTTTTGTTTCCGTTCACCAATGTCGTTTCATGAATTTTGCAGCTTTCATGAGTAGCTCGAGAAGCTTTATTAGTATTATTATTATTATTATTATTTGAGGGTCGAAAAGGTTGGACTGAGGGTCCTTCTTGAAGGGTGGTATATCCATGCAGCATATTTAAGGCTCTGGTTATGCATGCAGATGCAATTGTATATATAGGACCTGTAAATATTTGTCATTGAAGAGGCTTTTCAAATGTACAAATACTTTTTTTCTTTTTACAGTAATTTATTTGTTTTCAACATCATTCTTTCTAAACTCGCCAATATTGTACAAATGTTTTCCCTTCTGTTTTGGAGAATTTGGTCAACTATGGCTTGCTTTCCTAGATGGGAGGAGCTGGGCTGCTGCTTTGAAAAGGATAAGGTAGGACCACTGTAGTAAAGTCGTGTTTATATATATATATATGGTCTTAATATTTTCTTTTCATATTGGCTGGATAAAATGAGACATTATCAGCCTTGGGGGATCCAATGTAAGGGGGGATTAAAAGGCTTATATCGAAGCCCGTATAATTTATATTATGTAGTAATTACGACGGGTAAAATGATCAGTAACAATTCTTGTCACGTTTCCATCAATCCAAACACATCCAACAAGGAAGACTAATGCATGTAGGATCCATCACAATCGTCACATCTTTTTCTGAAAAATGAAGATTTAAGGAACTGCAGCACCATCAAAGCTTGGTTAATTTGTTTGTCGTTTTACAGAAGCATGCATGGATTGAACACCACCCTATCATGGAAATCACATTGTTATTTTTCAGTTATACATCGCTTTCACTGCTGCGTGGTGCATATGCGCTCATCCTCGACGAGTATGCTGCCACTGAGCCACGAAATTCATTCACAAATAAAGTGTAAAAATATATAGACGAGTAAAGAAAAAGATGCCAAATAAATGACTTTTCAGCACTGCTTGAGATTGTTGTTAACGTCACTTGCGGTGTTCTGCTCCTGGGTGCCGTGATTTATCTGCAAAAACTGCTCCTGAGATTGTTGTTAACGTCACTTGCAAAATACTAGAAAGAACTTGTTTTATATAACATCAGGTAGTGGTCATCTCTGGGATCACTCTTGTAAGACAAATGTATGCAAATTTGTGACATATGCTTCTTTTGGTTGGGTTGCCCAAGGAGAAGGAAAAGATATGGCTTTCATGGGCATTAACCAAATAAAAAAACAGCAAAAGGGACTTGCCATAGCTATTGTTGCAACCTGGAACTTTTGGAGAGGTGATAAAAGATTCGCATTCTTGTCAACCTTCAAACTGAGGAGAGATTTAGTAAAGAATCAGGTCGTTTTAACCTTCTGAAAAATCATGTAAAAAAGATGAGTCGTGCCTTTACATGATATATGATAACCATACATGTGTGTGGTTATTGTTTTCAACGATTTATCTTGAAGTTGTTCAAAAATTCAAGATATATAAATAATATGTTGTTTAGAGTTTAAGATGATAGTTAATTAATATGTTTAATTAGTACTTGGATTTAGATTTATGGTAAAAACTTGAATAACTGCAAAAACAGTCTCAATCAGGGATATTTAAAAATATATTGTGATGAAGTCAGAATATATAGGAAAGAAAACAATTATTTTAAGGCAATAAATGACTTAAAATTACATTAAATTCAAGAAACAAAGATGTTTTTTATTGAGCTTTAAGGAATTTATCAAGCCCGTGCTATCTCGAACTTGATTGACTGTCAAATTCAAACTTTTTTGGTATAATATGCTTATTAGATTCATATTATCTAGTACTCAATTTTTTTTATTTATAAAAATCATAATCAAATATTTAGTAATAATTAGTAAAGGTAGATAATTGTTTCAAGCACCCCCTTCCTCAACAAATGCTCATGCAGAATTTAACTAATGTTTCAGTGATTTGGTTTCGTTTTATAGTTTAATAAAGTAAATTAGAGATCTGGGATTAAATAAAAAAAAATGTGTGTGATAATATATGTTTTTAAATTCAACTTTTCATATGATTTTTTTTTTTTTTTGCCTTGAGGAAATTTTTTTTTTTTACCACTTATTCCATCGGATAAAACAGTAATGTTAAAGAAAACGAAAAAAAAAAGCATTGCAAATTGGATGGATACAAACACAGACCACAAAGTCGTAATATATACACACAAAAGGAAAAAAACAGAGAGAGGAAACAGCCAAAATCCCATACTCACCGTCAACTACTCTACACTTTGTTCTTACAAATACCACGCATGATAAGGCGAGATTCTCGCGGGAACCAGGTGGCATCATGTTTTCTTTTTTCGATTTTTCCATTGGAATCAGTAGAATTTTGCTAACAAAAAGCATATAAAGGAGAGGTAAACTTGTTTTTATCCTACAGTAGAACACACGTGTCAGGAGAGAAGTTGACATGTCAAAGGTAGAGACACGGTCAAAGACACAAGGTCAGTTCGATAGCCCGAGAAGCGAGGCAAATCATTTTGCAATCCATTGCTTTATGATTGACGCCTCGCTGACAGATCTGCAGCATAGCTTGCAGGAGTCAGTGATGGCAGCTTTGTGCTTTCACTATCTTTTACGGGCAACACGGGCAGTGTCCAGTGCGTGTGGGGTTGATAGAGACCATACCTTTTGCCTTGCCTTCCCTCCAGTTTAAGGGCAGTCCTGTGCGGTCCTTGTCTGCCCGGCATTCAAGACGGGCTACAATGTTACGTATGATTTTTAACCATCACAGGACGCAAGATTGTGCACATCTTATATTATTTGTCAGCATTCCTATCTGTACATTACATAGGCTGCCCGTTTTACTAGCATTTTGTCAATTTATATGTATGTGTTTTTTTTGTTTTTTTAACTGTAAATTAATATAATCTGAAGGTCTAAAACAAATCTATGATGAAAAATAAATGCCCAGAACATACTTTTACTCTTGAGATTCAAAAATAAAAAAAAAAGCTCAAATTCACCGAATTAATTAAGATGTCATGTAGAGACTCGCGACGTATAAGATGATAATATTATACCATGCCTGTTTACCATATGTCACGTTGTGTTTGTTCTGCCATGCATCTTGTTTAGTGAATCTCGTTGGTTGATGTAGTGTTTAGTATATGTTTTGAACAACATTTTAACCCTAGTTTTCAAAAAATTTAAAATTATTTTTTTTCTTTAAAATATTTTTTTATATTTTTATATCATTTTGATGTACTAATATTAAAAAATATATTATTTTAATATATTTTTAAATCACTATTTCAAACACCTCCTTATTTCTCTTGTCAAAATAAATATAGGTCAAGTATTTATCCTTTCTTACTATGCAGCCCATTACACTATCACTTCTTTACAATGGGCCTATTGAGCCCAGTCTGGAATTTTTTTAGGAAACCTAGAAAGTATAAAAAAAAAGGGGGATCAAGAAATTTGCCAGAAAATATTAGCTCCAAAATAATATTAAAATTAAACCATTCTATTATTTTGTGAAGAACGTAAGAATACTATTGTCAATATAGGACAATATCAAAGAAGTCGTTCAGAAATTCCTTCCAAGAATAAGAGGGTTGGGCATGAGAAATTTGTGAGTACATATATTGAACTTGAAGGTCCTAAAATTCGATGGTGGTGAATGATGCTAGCTCCCAGGAAACTATTTCTTGGAGGGAAGCTAGGGGCACATCTGATGAATTCTGATTAATTCTCACTCGGAGTTTCTTTCTTTTTTTTTTCTTATCTTATTCATTCACATTTACTAGCTGACTTTTAATGCATGGAGAAACATGCTGGCTACGCCATGAGGACAGCCATGCATGAGAAGAGTCGTTATTAGGTCAGTGAACATCATTAATTTGAAACAGGTTTTAGTGGGACTACCACCAGGACTGTTTCGGATTGTCCTTCAGAAACAGAATCTTAGTTATGGTAGTTAGTGGTTAAAGAGCAATAATTTTGGTCCAGCAGGACTTATTATGGTCGTTAGTGGTTACGAAATTAATAGACGGCAAGCAAGCAGGAGTTCTGTCACGACAGAAATGGGGGGTTCTGTCGTGCTCGTGGACCCAAGATCCTGGCTAAATTAGCAAAAAAAAAAACAAGCCCAGCCTGCGAATCTGGACGAGTGGTGGTTAAGCTAGGCTCAGCCCATATTCTTATTTTACTATCAGAAAATTTTGCTTGGAACGAAAACAACAATCCTAATCTTTTTCAAAATATTTCCTGAAATTACTTTTAAGAAGAATCGCAACCACATGATATTCACTGACAGGGTTGAACTTGCGAAGAGGGCGTGTGCTCATCGAAGCATGGAAAACAAATTTTGAACCAGCACGCATCTGAGAAAGATGTCCTCGATTTGACTTGAGTGTGAGAGTGGTGACCCATTTGACGAATCTCAAAGCTAGCCTCTCATGAACTCGCCTGTCTGAAGCAAGGCTTGTAGATGTGGTATTTTAGCATGAGATGAAGGAAAACCTGGGGTGTTTTGTTCGTTTTGAATTCTATCGAACATTCGAGATGGCGAATTACGATGATTTTAATGCTAGTTTGCTCCATTTTTTTAGCATCACATTTGAAGTCCCCTGAACATGAGCGCTGAAAGACTTGTCCAGAGGAAACGAAGAAAATGATGGATTTCCCAGTTGGTGGGTTTCATCGATAAGGGACCCTTTTATTCTCAATAAAAAAGAATGGCTATCTGCTTGAAAAATAATAGGCTGGTAAAGACTGGCCACATTCTTTTTTGCAGTCCGCCCATGAGCCAGTTTAATCATGCTACGGTACTCGGCGACCAGCACTTCAACTACGACAGGAAGGATACAAGCAGGAACTACATGAACGACATGCCTGAATCCAGGGACAACAGATGGCATCATGCGATAACTAGTTGCTTGGCACTGGAAGCAATAACATTCTTCAAGAAAGGACAACAATTTTGTTCTTTTTTAAAAAAAAACTAAAGCCCTTGTCATTTTTTATTTTTTTTTATTATTATTATTATTTTTATGAATAACAACTCTACCAGATGTCGAGAAGATAGAAACCAGAGTAGTCCATATTTCAGGCAATATGCTCTGCCAGAGCAAGGGTTTTGCTTCCTCAGCTCATGTGGAACTGGCCCAAAAACCCTGCTTACCTTTGGCTGGCCTTCCTCATCGATAATCACTACTGCATTGTCATCAAACTTGACCTCAATCCCATCAGAACGGCCACGCTGTATTGCAGCATGCACAACAACACTTCGCACCACCTTGTCTTTCTTCACTTTTCCATTTGGAATAGCTTCCTTTACAGATGCAATTATGGTATCCACCAACCTTGCCCCTTCCCCTTCAAAGGTTGTATGCACATCACCTTTTTTGCCCTGGGGTTATCTACAACCTTGAGAACAGTCCTCATCTGTATGAAAGTCCTTTGTTGCTGTATATGTGCAGCAGGACATTCAGGACATGATCAGAAAGAGGAATAGCAGAGAAGACGTAACTAATCCTAGCAATAACTGATAGAGAAACAACCTTTCCCCCACTGTTTTAAGTTCTTTCCAAGAAAACAAGGCACAAATGTAAATCTCTCAGATTGAAGGCAGGAAAACATGGCTTTTTTCATGAGAACATGTCTCTTCCCAGCCATTCACATAGAAAATAGCAGAACTCCTTCACAATTTTAGAACCTAGCAAAAGCCGATTTACTTGACAGCCTCTTGCACATCTAAATGCAACTTTTTCAAGTATATGGGAAATATACCTCATAATTTCTTAAACTTCCACAATACAAGAATGAGCATTTAATTAAATCAAAGTACACAGAGAAATGATCTAACCTGAGATAAGAAATTGCTCCATGTCATTTTATTGGATGTGCTCAGTAAACTAGTTACATTGTTGTCAAGGCCCCCGAGCAATCGATGGCCTACTATTTTATTTTCCGATGCATCATACAAAAGATCCAGTAAGTGGATAGATAAAATTGTCACTTAATCTTGCAAAACAAACTAAATTCTAGGTTTTGATGAAAAGAAATCAAGGGCTTAGCATCGCCAGGAAGCTAAAAATAATTAAATAAGTAAAAAGAGAAAAAAAAAATGCACAAGGAAGCTAAAAATATCCGTATTTAGCAGATTTTCTCATATATTCAATTTATTTTCATTGCCACTTAGCAAGTAATGACAATCTAAGGAGCAAGCCATCGCTACCCCATACCAAATGAACCAATAATTTTCCACCACTATTGTAACTCAAGAGAATAACCATGTGATGGTTACAGTGACATACAACCTTGGGATGTTATAGAACATAGCAGACTTTTATTGGCCAACTCCGGAGAGGAGATTAGGTGGCTTCCACGCCAACTTTAAGCTGTGTTGCACAAGACATTGTAGCTTGAAATAAATTTTTTTATGTGCAGGGGACATGGTTCTTAAAATTTGCCAAGTGAATACTCTTTGAGCATCTCACACTATTAGGATCCCCCAAATCCAAGTGCTACATGTTCCCGAGGTAATCTAGAACTCAATCATAATTCCTCTAACAGCAACATTCTTTGTAATATAGTAAATTTAGGTCTTCCAAGTGCTTTTTTCTAATACTTTCAACCACCATGAAGAAGTTGAAAAAAGAATTATGTTAATAACTGTGGTTTCATGATTCAACAACTACACTGTACATTGATAACACTATAGCAGCCACAATTCCTAAGCATCTAGTGTTACTTGATCCTCGCTATTGCACTTGCACCTTCACTAAGTAATGGAATTTTACAAAACTAAATGCTAGGGAACAAAATACGCTTAAATTTTTTTACAGTAGTAAGAACAAGATTTCATTTGAAAACTTCTCAAGGCCAACACATAAACAGAAGTTATTGACTTGGAGAAGTCAACACTCAGAAGTGTAGCTGCACGTCAATGAATTGGCGGTGAAACTCAAGCTGCTGCGAGTAAAATAGGTTGCAATGATAATAAAGAAGTGATGGAGCAATGCTGGCACCAGAAACAGCTATGACTGAGGCTCTCATGGTGGGGGTAATTTATAATCACTTTGGTTTACAATCAAAATAGCTCATCCATACCATATCACCAACATAAGCATTGCATGTATTTTAGTTTACCTCAGAGAAATGTTAGCTTCAAAGGCTCTTCATTATCAAAATCTAAAACTCCGACGAAGCCAAATGTCTCCTAAGGATACCTAATTCAACAGGGAAAAAAACAGATTTACAGGCAGACAGGTTATAGTCTCATCAACAAGCTTAAGATGCACACGGCCCAAGCTTGATGAAGAGCCTTTGAGCTGCAAATAACTGCTTTCCTTGAGCATAAATTTGAATATAAGATCCCCAGAATCAAATAACCCAATATCCAACTCGGCTAAAGTAGTTAAAAACCTTATAAAGCCAAGGAATCCTATTACTGTATCGTAATCGTGAACATCCAAGCTCCATAACTAGGAGAGGATTAAAAAGTATGGAGAAAATCAAGATTCTAAAAAAGTGAACAACACAAAAACTCGTAAATGAAAAGGAAAGAAAGGAAACCCAACAGCGTAGCACTGTAATAGGGAATCACGTACCAACAAGAGCATTTAGAAACGAGACTGGCAGCCATTTCTCTACGCAATACAACAAATCTTGGGCTCGAACGAGAAGAGAGTTGGCGAAACTTACAAGTGATGACTACTTGGAATGTACACTGTGCTGTTGAGGTTTTCTCTCTCTTTTATTTTATTTTTCAATATTATGAACTTGGGCTAGGTCCCTCTCTAGAAAGAGCTTGGGCTGGGTCATAGTCTGAATTATATACTGTACTTACGGCCCCAAATTGGACAGATTGAATTTACCCATTTCATGTTTATTTTAAAAAAATATATTAAATTATTATTGTTGTTGTTTTATAGTTTTAATAGGTTAATATCAAAAATAAATAAATAAATAAATAAACTTATTTTAACTTGTTTATTATTATGGTAACGAGTGGTTTAGCTTTTGAAGTTATAAAAAATATATAAAATTATCTAGTTAAACATATGGTTGAAAATATAATTATGATAATATTAACAAAGAAACTAAATTATGTGGTGATATTATTGTTAATGCATATTCATGTATTGTATATTATAATAGTAATTTATAGTGTTTTTTTTT
>Ga0325403_1004859_pt1 | contig 12571 bp, 9 predicted proteins | sample PopdelMetagenome_19_FD_205665 | JGI IMG/M metagenome (GOLD analysis project Ga0325403, IMG submission 205665) | Populus deltoides microbial communities from Bellville, Georgia, United States - Xylem-PdKOR-R4 | ecosystem: Host-associated > Plants > Phyllosphere > Stem > Wood/Secondary xylem...
GGAGGAGCGCCGGCTGTTCACGCGCCGCCCGCCCGACGTGCTGATCACCACGCCCGAGTCCCTGTTCCTGCTGATGACGTCGAAGGCCCGCGAGGTGCTCGCCGGCGTCGAGACGGTGATCCTCGACGAGGTCCACGCCGTCGCCGGCACCAAGCGCGGGGCGCACCTGGCGCTGACGCTGGAACGGCTCGACGCCGTCGTCGAGGCCGCCGGCGGGCGGCCCGCCCAGCGCATCGGCCTGTCCGCCACGGTCCGCCCGGTGGAGGACGTCGCGCGCTTCCTCGCCGGGGCGCGCCCCATCGGCGAGACCCCCGAGGGGGGCGACGGCGGGGGGCGCCCGGTGACGGTCGTGCAGCCGCCCTCGGTGAAGTCGTGGGACCTCTCAGTGGTCGTCGCGGTGCCCGACATGGGCGAGCTGGGCCAGCCCGTCCAGGACGACCTCTCGGGTCTCGCGGCGGGCCAGCCGCAGCGGCACTCGATCTGGCCGGCCGTGGAGGAGCGCGTGGTCGACCTCGTCGCCGCGCACCGCTCGACCATCGTCTTCGCCAACTCCCGCCGCGTCGCGGAGCGCCTGACCACCCGTCTGAACGAGGTCTGGGCCGAGCGCAACGCTCCACCTGAGGTGGAGGGTGAGGTTGAGGGTCCGGACGTCCCCGCAGGTCCGGAGGCCGTCGGGGCGCTCGTGCGGCGGGCCCCCGCGGAGATCATGGCCCAGGCGGGCCAGACCCGCGGCACGCCTGCCGACGCGCCGGTCCTCGCCCGCGCGCACCACGGGTCGGTCAGCCGCGAGCAGCGCTCGCTCATCGAGGAGGACCTCAAGGCGGGCCGGCTGCCCGCCGTCGTCGCCACCTCCAGCCTCGAGCTGGGCATCGACATGGGCTCGGTCGACCTCGTGGTGCAGGTCGGCTCCCCGCCGTCGGTGGCCTCCGGGCTGCAGCGCGTCGGTCGCGCCGGGCACCAGGTCGGCGCCACGAGCCGCGGTGCCCTGTTCCCCCAGCACCGCAGCGACCTGGTGCAGACCGCGGTCGTGACCGAGCGGATGCGCTCGGGCGGCATCGAGGCGCTGAAGGTCCCCGCGAGCCCCCTCGACGTGCTCGCGCAGCAGGTCGTCGCGATCACCGCCATGGACGAGGTCACCGTCGACGAGCTCGAGCGCCTCGTCCGCCGCGCCGCGCCGTTCTCCGGGCTGACCCGCGGCGTGCTCGAGGCGGTGCTCGACATGCTCGCGGGCCGCTACCCCAGCGAGGAGTTCGCCGAGCTGCGCCCCCGCATCGTGTGGGACCGGGTCACCGGGGTCCTCACCGGACGCCCCGGCGCCCAGCGCCTGGCGGTCACCAGCGGCGGCACCATCCCCGACCGCGGGCTCTACGGGGTCTTCCTGGCCTCCGGCGAGGGCCCGGGCCGCCGCGTCGGCGAGCTCGACGAGGAGATGGTCTACGAGTCGCGCGTCGGCGACGTCTTCACCCTGGGCACCTCCACCTGGCGCATCGAGGACATCACCCACGACCGCGTCCTGGTGACCCCCGCGCCGGGCGTGCCCGGCAAGCTGCCGTTCTGGCACGGCGAGGCCCTCGGCCGCCCCTACGAGCTGGGCCGTGCCATCGGCGCCTTCACCCGCGAGCTGGGCGCCCAGCTGCGCGACGACGACGCCGCGGGGGCCCTCGCCCGCGCTCGCGCCGCGGGACTGGACGAGTGGGCCGCCGACAACCTCGTCACCTACCTGCGCGAGCAGCAGGAGGCCACCGGCCACCTGCCCGACGACAGGACCGTCGTGGTCGAGCGCTTCCGCGACGAGCTGGGCGACTGGCGCGTGGTCCTGCACTCCCCCTTCGGCGCGCAGCTGCACGCCCCCTGGGCCCTGGCGCTGGCGGCGCGCCTGCGCGAGAGGTTCGGCCTCGACGCCCAGGCCATGAGCGCCGACGACGGCATCGTGCTGCGCCTGCCCGACCTCGACCTGCTCGGCGGCGCCGACGGCTCGGACTGGGACGGCGGCGGGTCCCTCCTCGGTGAGGGCCAGCTCGGTGCCGGGCAGCTGAGCGCCCGCAGCGAGCCGCCCGACGTCCTGGAGGCTGTGCTGGCCGAGCCCGAGGACGTCGAGGCGGTGGTCACCGCCGAGCTGGGCGGCTCGGCGCTGTTCGCCTCGCGCTTCCGCGAGTGCGCCGCCCGCTCCCTGCTGCTGCCGCGTCGCCGGCCCGACCGCCGCACCCCGCTGTGGCAGCAGCGCCAGCGCGCCGCGCAGCTGCTGGAGGTCGCCAGCCGCTACCCCAGCTTCCCCGTGGTGCTGGAGACGGCCCGCGAGGTCCTATCGGACGTCTTCGACGTGCCGGGCCTGCAGGGGCTGCTGCGCGACCTGCGCTCCGGGGCGGTCCGCGTGGTCCAGGTGACCACCGAGCAGCCCTCGCCCTTCGCCCGGTCGATGCTCTTCGGGTACATGGCGCAGTTCCTCTACGAGGGCGACACGCCGCTGGCCGAGAAGCGCGCCGCGGCGCTCTCCCTGGACCCGACCCTGCTCGCCGAGCTGCTGGGCCGCGGCGACGGCGCGTCCCTGGCCGACCTGCTCGACCCCGAGCAGCTCACGCGCACGCAGTCCGAGCTGCAGCGGCTCGCCGAGGATCGGCGCTGCCGCGACGCCGAGGACGCCGCCGACCTGCTGCGCGTGCTCGGCCCGCAGACCACCGCGGAGGTGGCGCAGCGCTCGCTGGCGCCCGACGCGGTCGGTGCCTGGCTGTCCGAGCTGGAGGGCGCCCGGCGCGTCATCCGGGTCCGCATCGCCGGAGAGGAGCGGTGGGCGGCGGTGGAGGACGCGGGCCGCCTCCGCGACGCCCTCGGCGCCCCGCTGCCGGTCGGCGTCCCGGAGGCCTTCACCGCTCCGGTGCCCGACCCGGTCGCCGACCTGGTCTCGCGGTACGCCCGCACCCACGTGCCGTTCACCGCGGCCGCGGTCGCGGCGCGGCTGGGCACCGGGGTGGCGGTCGTCGTCGACGCCCTCAAGCGCCTGTCCGCCAGCGGCCGGGTGACCTCGGGAGACCTGCTGCCCGCCGAGGTGCGCCTCGCCCTCGACGGCGCCGGGTCCGGCGACCCCGGCGTCCCCGGGGCCACCCCCGACTGGTGCGACGCCGAGGTGCTGCGCCTGCTGCGCCGCCGCTCCCTCGCGGCGCTGCGCTCCGAGGTGGAGCCGGTGCCCCCGCGCGACCTCGCGCGGTTCCTGCCGGGGTGGCAGCAGGTGGGCTCCCGCCTGCGCGGCGCCGACGGTCTGCTGCGCGCCGTCGAGCAGCTCGCCGGGGCCCAGGTGCCCGCGAGCGCCCTGGAGACCCTCGTGCTCCCGGTCCGGGTCGAGCGGTACTCCCCGTCGCTGCTCGACGAGCTGACGGCCGCGGGCGAGGTGGTCTGGCAGGGGCACGGGTCGCTCCCGGGCGAGGACGGCTGGGTCTCGCTGCACGCCGCCGACGCGGCGCCGGTGACGCTCGCGCTGCCCGACGAGACCCTCGAGCTGACGGACGTGCACCGCGCCGTGCTCGAGCTGCTCGCCGCCGGCGGGGCGCACTTCTTCCGGTCGGTAGCCGCGGCCCTGGAGGGCCAGGTCGACGCCGAGGGGAAGGCCCTCGGCGGCGTCGACGACGCGACGCTGGAGCGGGTGCTGTGGGACCTCGTCTGGGCCGGGTACGCCACCAACGACACCCTCGCTCCGCTCCGCGCCCGCCTCGGCGGGGGCCGCACCGCCCACCGCGCGCCGCGCTCGGCCCCGCGCTCGCGGTACGGGCGGACCGGGGCGACCGGTGCCCGCTACGGGCTGGGTCGCGCCGGTGGGGGCCTCGGGCGGCCGGGCAGCGCCGTCGGCGGGGCTCCGCGCTCGGGCCCGCCGAGCACGGTGGGCCGCTGGTCGCTGCTGCCCGAGCTGGAGCCCGACGCGACCGTCCGGGCCTCGGTGACCGCTGAGGTGCTGCTCGACCGGCACGGGGTGCTGACCCGCGGGGCGGTGGCCTCCGAGCGGCTGCCCGGCGGCTTCGCCGCGGTGTACCGGGTGCTGGCAGCGATGGAGGAGGCCGGCCGCGTGCGGCGGGGCTACTTCGTGGAGGGGCTGGGGGCCTCCCAGTTCGCGAGCACGGGCGCCGTCGACAGGCTGCGGGCGGCGAGCCGGCCGCTGTCCACGATCGGGCGCGGCGAGTGGCAGCGCAGCGCCCCCGGGCGGGGCGCGGCGAGCTCCGACCCGTGGGAGGCGGCCGGCCTCGGCCCCGCCGGGGGCTCGGGCGGTGCCCGTGACGACGCCGACAGGCCGCGCACCGTCGTGCTGGCCGCCTCCGACCCGGCCAACCCCTACGGTGCGGCGCTGCCGTGGCCGGAACGGGGCTCCACCGCGAGCGGCGAGCCCAGCTCCGGCGGCTCCGGAGCCGCCACGGGCCACCGCGCCGGGCGCAAGGCCGGTGCCCTCGTGGTGCTGCTGGAGGGAGACCTCGTGCTCTACGTCGAGCGCGGCGGACGGACCCTGCTGTCGTTCACCGACGACCCGTCGGCCCTGCAGGCCGGGGCCGACGCCCTGGCCCTGGCGGTCCGCGACGGCGCCCTCGGGCGGCTGACCGTCGAGAAGGCCGACGGCGCCCGCGTCCTGACCCCCGGCAGCTCGGCCCTCGCGGCCGCGCTCGAGGCCGCGGGCTTCACCGCGACGCCCAGGGGGCTCCGCGTCCGCAGCTGACCCACGAGGTCGACCGCGCACCCGCAGATTGTGTAACAATCCGGCGTGCGCGCTGCCGTCCTCGTCGTGCTCGCAGCCGTCTGCTTCGGCTCGACCGGCACCGCCGTCGCCCTCGGGGCGCCCGGCGCTTCCCCGATGTCCGTGGGCGCCGCGCGCGTGGTGGTCGGCGGCACCCTGCTGGCGCTGCTCGCCGGTGGTGCACTGGCGACCGCCCTGCGCGGTGCCCGTGCCCGCACCTGGAGCCTCGTCGCGGTCGGGGCGCTCGGCGTCATCGCCTACCAGCCGCTCTTCTTCGCCGGCACGGCCAGCAACGGCGTGGCCGTGGGCACCGTGGTGGCCCTCGGCTCGGCGCCCCTGGTCACCGGCGTCCTCGCCTGGGTGCTCACCCGGACGGTGCCCGGTCGGCGCTGGCTGCTCGCCACGGGCGTCGCCGTCGTCGGCCTGGTGCTGCTGGCCGGTGCCGCGGGCGGTGCGGCCGGCGGTGCGGCGGGTGGCGCGGCAGGCAGCACCTCGCCGGGCGGACTGCTGGCCTCGCTCGGGGCGGGCACCAGCTACGCGGTGTTCGCGCTGGTGACCAAGGCCCTGCTCGACCGCGGCTGGACCCCGGCGACCAGCACCGGAGCCGTCTTCGGGGGCGCGGCGGCGCTGAGCCTGCCGGTGCTGCTGGCCACCGACCTCACCTGGCTCGACGGGCCGGCCCCCTGGACCGCCGTGCTCTGGCTCGGCGCGGTGACCACCGCGCTGGCCTACGCGCTCTTCGCCCGCGGGCTGCGGCACCTGCCGGCGGCGACGGTCGCCACGCTGACCCTCGCCGAGCCGCTGACCGCGACCCTGCTGGGGCTCGTGGTCCTGCGCGAGCACCTCGGTCCCGCTCAGGTGGTGGCCCTGCTCCTGATCGCGGGCGCGCTCGCCGTGCTCACCGTCCCCGCCCGTCGTCGGCTCGGCGCAGCGACGGCGGTCCCCTCGTGACCCCCACGACCGGCAGACCGACCGCCGCGGCCTCGCTCGCCGGGGAGCTGCGCGCCCAGGTGCTGGACGGGCACCTGGCCCCCGGCACGCCCCTGCGCGAGGAGGCCCTGGCCGCCGAGCACGGGGTCAGCCGGCACACCGTGCGCAGCGCCCTGCAGCAGCTGGCCGCCGAGCGCCTCGCCGAGACGGCGCCGTTCCGGGGCGTGCGGGTGGCGTCCCTCGACGACGCCGCCGTCCGCTCCCTGCAGGACCTGCGCCGCGCCGTCGAGAGCGAGGCGGTCCGCCTGCTGGTCGAGCGGCACGGGCGCGCCTGGCCGGAGGCGGTCACCGGCGTCCTGGCCGAGCACCTGGCCCGGCTGGAGCGCTCGGCGTCCGGTGAGGGCGACCGCCTCGCCGTCCTCGGCGACCACGCGGCCCTCCACCACGCCCTGGTCGCGGTGACCGACAGCGCGCGGCTCACCGAGGTCTCCGCCGGGCTGAGCGCCGAGGTGCGGCTGTTCACCGCGCACCTGCGCCTGCACGTGGAGCCGGCCGGGCTGGTCGAGGAGCACCGCGCCTACCTCGACGACGTCCGCCTCCGGGGGCCGGCGGCCGTGCACGAGCACCTCGCGGCGTCGCAGAGCGCGCTGCTCGACGGCCGCTGAGGGCGCTGGCCCTCAGCCCTCGTCCCAGGCGACCGCCCGGACCGGTGCCCCGTCACCCCCGGCGAGCCGCAGCGGCAGCAGCGCCACGCGCGGCCGTGCCATCGCCTGCACCGCGCCGAGGCCGCGCAGGTTCTCGGCGAGCACCCCGCCCACCCCCAGCACGACGTGGTGCACCGCCAGGTCGGTCGAGCCCGTCGCGTCGGGGCTCAGCGCGTCGACTCCCAGGGTCCGCACCCCCGCCGCGACGAGCCGCTCGGCCACCTCGACGTCGAGCCAGGGCTGCTCGGCGTACGACGCCCGGCCCCACCGCGCGTCCCACCCGGTCCGCACGAGCACCACGACGCCGGACCCGAGGTCGGTCTGCTGCCCGGCGAACGCGTCCCACCCGATGCGCTCCCCCGGCCCCGCCCCGCGGACGTCGACGACGACGGCCGGCCCCGTGAACAGGCCGAGGTCCAGCGCGTCGAGGTCCGCGCCACCGGGCACCACGTGCGAGGGAGCGTCGACGTGGGTGCCGCTGTGGCCGCCCAGCCGCCACGCGGTGACCGCGCACCCGTCGCGCACCACGTCGAGCGCGGGCTCGGCGGTGACCTCCGGGTCACCGGGGAAGACCGGCATCCCCGGAGCGACCGGCTGCGAGAGGTCCACGAGGCGCACCACCCCAGCCTCCCCCCTCCCGCCGTCTGCCCGCTCTTGGCGCTCACGGGGGCCCTGGACGCGCCAAGAGCGGGCAGATGGCGGGAGGGGGAGGGGCTCGGGCGTGTGATGCTCGAGGCGTGAGCACGACGACGGCGGGCCGCCTGCTGGCGCGCGAGGAGTGGCGGGCCCGGGTGGCGGCCCACGAGGCCCGGGCAGACGCACTCACCGCCGGGCGCCGCGAGCGCCGCGGCCGGGGAGGAGCGGCCGGCGCGGTCGACCCCGTCGACGACTTCCTCTACGACTACTACGCGCTGCGCCCGGGGCAGCTGCGCCGCTGGCACCCCGGCACCGGCCCGGAGGGCGCGGCGGGCCTCGACGACGCGGCGGCCGCCCCGCAGGCGCAGTGGCGCTGGTACCGGACGACCCCCGCCGGCGCGGTCGGGCTCGACCGGGCGGCGTTCACCGCCGACCGGGGCAGGGCACTGGCCACCAGCCGGCGGCTGCTCGCCGCGGTGCAGGGTCGCGCACCCCACCTGGGCTGCTTCGGCATGCACGAGTGGGCGATGGTGTACCGCTCGGGCGACGCCGTCGGCGGCCCGACGACGGGTGCTACCAGCCCCCTGGGCCGCCGCCACGCGCTGCCGCTGCGCCTGGGCCAGGCGGGCACCGACGCCGTGGTCGAGGGGCACGCGCTGCGCTGCACCCACGTCGACGCCTACCGGTTCTTCACGCCGGGAGCCGCCCCGCGCAACGCGCTCGTGCCGACCCGCGACACCCAGGCCGAGCTCGACCAGCCCGGCTGCGTGCACGTGTCGATGGACGTGCTCCGCCACGCCGTCGCCCTCGGGCCCGCCTGCCCGGGCGAGCTGCTGCTCGACTGCTTCGCCGCGGCCCGCGAGGCCCGCGTGCTCGACATGCGGGCCTCCCCCTACGACGTCAGCGGACTCGGCCACGAGGCGCTGCCGGTGGAGACCCGCGAGGGCAAGGTGGCGTACGCGCAGGCCCAGTCCGCGATGGCGGAGCGGACCGGCCCCCTGCGGGCCCGCCTGCTCGCAGCCGTCGACGCAGCCCTCGACCCAGCCCTCGACGCAGACCCGGAGCAGACCCGATGACGACCGCGCAGACCCGGCTCAGCTGCACCCGGCTCGCCGCCGCGCTCGAGGCCGAGGCGCGGTCAGCGCTCCCCGCGCACGTCTCCGGCTACGTCGGGGCGACGGCGGGTGCCGGGGAGTGCCACGCCGAGGGCCTGGCCGCCTGGGCCTCGCTGCGGCTGGTGCCGCGGGTGCTGCGCGGCGGCCGGGCCGACGGCGCGGTGGACACCGCGACCACGGTGCTCGGCACCCCCCTGCGCACGCCCGTGCTGCTCGCCCCGATGGCCCAGCAGGTCGCGGCGCACCCGCGCGGTGAGGCGGAGGCGGCCCGCGCCGTCGCCGCCGCAGGGTCCCTGCTGGGGGTCTCCACCAACACCGCGGTGCCGTTCACCGAGGTCGGCGCCGCGGGCGCGCCGTGGTGGTACCAGGTGTACGTGCTGCGCGACAGGTCGCTGACGCACCTCCTGGTCGAGCGGGCCGCCGCCGCGGGGGCCAGCGCCCTGCTGCTGACCGTCGACACCACCTCCCTCACCCAGCCCTCCGAGCCGGGCGCCGCGAGCGTGGAGCCCACCGAGTGGCCCGACGGCCCCGGGCGGGCGCGGCTGACGGCGCTGTCCAGCACCGACCTCGCGGACCGGGAGTCCGGGGCCGCGTCCCCGGCCCTCGACGTCGACCTGGGCACCATCCGCTGGCTCGCCGAGGTCTCCGGGCTGCCGGTCGTGGTCAAGGGGGTGCTGCACCCCGGCGACGCCGCGGCGTGCGTCGCAGCCGGGGCCGTGGGCGTCGTCGTCTCGACCCACGGCGGCCGCCGCCTGGGCGCCTCGGTGACGTCGGCGGCGGCGCTGCCGGGGGTGGTGGCCGCGGTGCGCGCCGCGAGCCCGACGGCCGAGGTCTACGCCGACTCCGGCGTCCGGTCGGGCGCCGCGGTGGCCGCTGCCCTGGCCCTCGGCGCCCGCGCGGTCTTCGTGGGCCGCCCGGCGTGGTGGGGCCTGGCGGCCCGGGGCGCCGACGGCGTGGGCCAGGTGCTCGGCGGTCTCACCGACGAGCTCGCCGGCGTCATGAGGCAGTGCGGCGCCCCGTCGGTGGCCGACCTCACCCCCGACCTCGTCGTCAGCCAGCACCTCCGTGCCTGAGGGCGACGTCGTCTGGCGCTCCGCGCAGCGGCTGCACGCGGCCCTCGCCGGACGCGAGCTGGTCACGAGCGACCTGCGCTGGCCCTCGCTGGCGGCGGTGGACCTGCGCGGCCGCGAGGTCGAGGAGGTCGTCAGCCGCGGGAAGCACCTGCTGGTGCGGGTCGCGGGCAGACCGACCCACCAGGGGGGCGAGCCCGCGGTGACCCTGCACAGCCACCTCCGCATGGAGGGCAGCTGGCACGTCCACGCCACGGGCGGCCCGTGGCGCACCGCCCAGTCCCAGCACGGGGTGCGAGCGGTGCTCGCCAACGCGGCGTGGACGGCGGTCGGCCACCGCCTGGGGATGCTCGACCTGGTGCGCACCGCGGAGGAGCACCGGCTGCTCGGTCACCTCGGGCCCGACGTCCTCGGACCGCAGTGGGGCCCGGAGGCGGTGGAGCGCGTGGTCGGCGCGCTGCTGGAGGCGCCCGAGCGGCCCGTCGGCGAGGCCCTCCTCGACCAGCGCGTGCTGGCGGGGGTAGGCACCTTCTTCATGGCCGAGGTGCTCTTCCTGCGGGGCACCTCCCCGTGGACCCCGGCCGGGTCGCTGACGCCCGCCGCGCTGCGGGCCGTGGTCGAGCTGGTGCACCGGCTGCTGGTGGCGGGCACGAAGGACGTGGCCCAGTCGAGCACGGGAGAGACCAGCCACGGAGCGCGGGCGTGGGTCCACGCCCGGTCGGGCCAGCCGTGCCGGCGCTGCGGGACGACGGTGCGCGTCGCGCCCATCGGCGTCGCACCCCACGACCGCGTGGCGTTCTCCTGCCCGCACTGCCAGCCCGGGCCGCGTCCGACCGACGACGGCGCGCCCCAGGCGCCCCTGGGCGCCCGCGACGTCGGGCCGTCCGGCCCCGCGGAGCCGCTCGCGCGGCCCTCACTCAGGCAGCGGAGACCAGCCCGTCGCGGGTGATGACGACCTGCTTGATGCCGAGGTCTCCGACCGGGAGGGCCGGGGCAGCGCCCTCGGGCCCGTCGAAGCCGGTGAGCACCGGCGCGGCGGGAGGGGCGACGGCAGCGGCGACGGCGGGGCGGACGCCCACCGCAGCCCCCTCGACGGCGGCGACCCGGTCGCTGACGGCGCGCAGGACCGTCGACATGGGGACCTCGAGCGCGTTGCAGATGGACGAGAGCAGCTCGCTGGACGCCTCCTTCTGCCCCCGCTCGACCTCGGAGAGGTACCCCAGGGAGACCCGGGCGGCGCCGGAGACCTCGCGCAGCGTGCGGCCCTGCTGCTGGCGGGCGGAGCGGAGCACGTCACCGATCTCACGTCTCAGCAGTGGCACGGGGCGCCTCCCTTCGCTCGCTCCGGCCGCTGCGCCTGCAGCGGGCCGGGTCGGCGGTGAGGTCGCCGATGGGTCACGGTACCCCTTCGCTGCGCTGCGTGACGGGACGTCCACCGGCTCCGGCAGGCGCGGCGCCGGACGGCGCGCAGCGGTGCGCGGCGCAGGGCGGGCGGCGGGACGGGCGGACGAGCGGTCGGTGGGGCGGTCGGCGGGGCGGCGGGTCGAGGGACGGCGGACAGCAGCGCTGGGCATCACCTGGTCCAACGCCCTCGGCTCCCCCAGCGTTCCCGGTGGCCGCCCGTCACGGGAGCAGCTCGCGCAGGAGCTCCAGCGCGGCGGCGGTCGCCCCGGCGCGCACTGCGGCGCGGTCGCCGTCGAGGGCGAGCTCGCGGACCCGGGAAGGCCCCTCACCGGGGGTGGCGACGGCCACGAACACCGTGCCCGCGGGGTGCCCGTCGTGGGGACCCGGCCCCGCCACCCCGGTGGTGGCGACCCCCAGGTCGGCGTGCAGGAGCGACGCGGCGCCCCGGGCCATGGACACGGCGACGTCCGCGTCGACGGGGCCGGTGCGCTCGAGGTGGCCCGCGGGGACGCCGAGCACGGAGGCCTTCACGTCGGTGGCGTAGGCGACCACCCCGCCGCGGAGCACCTCGGAGGCCCCCGGCACCTCGGCGAGGGTCGCGCTGACCTGCCCGGCGGTGAGCGACTCGGCGGTCGCCACGCTCAGGCCCGCCGCCCGCAGCGCGGTGACGACCTCCTCAGCGCGCACGGCCACCGCGGACCAGCCGGTAGGCGCGGACCAGGTAGTCGGCACCCGTGACCACCGTCACCAGCGCCGCGGCGACGACCAGCACCTGGAGCGCGAGGAGCACCACGTCCAGCGCGGTCCCGTCGAGCCAGCTGGCCCAGGGCAGCAGGAGCAGTCCCGCCGCCGCCATCTGCAGCACGGTCTTGAGCTTGCCGCCCGGCGAGGCGGCGATGACGCCGTACCGGATCACCACGAACCGCAGCAGGGTGATGCCGACCTCGCGCACGAGGATGACGGCGGTCAGCCACCACCAGACCTCACCGAGCAGCGACAGGCCGACGAAGACGGCGCCGAGGAGCAGCTTGTCGGCGATGGGGTCGGCGATCTTGCCGAAGTCGGTGATCAGCCCGCGGCTGCGGGCGAGGTCGCCGTCGACCTTGTCGGTGTAGCTCGCCAGGGCGAAGAGGCCGAAGGCACCCAGGCGCAGCCACGCGTCGTCGCCGTCGCGCGCCAGCAGCAGCCACGCCACGAACGGCACCAGGACGATCCTGAAGACCGTCAGCGCGTTGGCGATGTTCCAGCTGCTGACCCGCGCCTGTTCCGCCACCTGGTCGGCCCCCCGGTCGGCCCGCTGCTCGGTCACGGCAGCGGCCGGGCCACGAGGTCGACGCCCTCGCTGCCGACGACCTCGACCTCCACGAGGTCACCGACCGCCGGGACCGCCGCCCCGGCGGGCAGCTCCAGCCGGGTGGTGCCGTCGACGTCCGGGCCCTGGAACGCGGTCCGCCCGACGACCGAGGGCCGCCCGTGGGCGTCCGGCTCGTCGGCGTCGTGCTCCTCGACCAGGACCACCCCCCGCTCCCCGACGCGCTCGGCGGCCCGGTCGTCGACCAGAGACTCCACCAGCCGCGAGACCCGTTCGACGCGCTCGGCGACGACGTCGGCGGACAGGTGGCCGTCCAGCCCCACGGCCTCGGTGCCGTCCTCGTCGGAGTAGCCGAACACCCCGACGACGTCGAGCCGCGCCGCTTCCAGGAAGCGCTCGAGCTCGGAGACGTCGGCGTCGGTCTCACCGGGGAACCCGACGATGACGTTGGAGCGCACCCCGGCCTCGGGGGCGAGGGCGCGCACCCGCTCGAGCAGGGCGAGGAACTCCTCGGTGCCGCCGAAGCGCCGCATGCGGCGCAGCAGCGCGGGGGCGGAGTGCTGGAAGGACAGGTCGAAGTAGGGGACGACGCCGGGGGTGCCGGCGATCGCCTCGAGCAGCCCGGGGCGGACCTCGGCGGGCTGCAGGTAGCTGACGCGCACGCGCTCCAGGCCGTCGACAGCGGCCAGCTG
>Ga0325403_1004861_pt1 | contig 12568 bp, 9 predicted proteins | sample PopdelMetagenome_19_FD_205665 | JGI IMG/M metagenome (GOLD analysis project Ga0325403, IMG submission 205665) | Populus deltoides microbial communities from Bellville, Georgia, United States - Xylem-PdKOR-R4 | ecosystem: Host-associated > Plants > Phyllosphere > Stem > Wood/Secondary xylem...
TCAAGAAGTTCATTTTGATGATGTTTCATATCCAATGAAAAGCAGAAACTGATCATGGAAACTAATGTTTAAATCTACAAGATAGGTAGCCCACGGCATTAACTAATGAAATACGAATACACATCATTCCTATCAAACATTCAAACCTATCAAACATAGGTAGCCCGCGGCATTAACTGCTTTCAAGTTAACTCATTGTACTAATTCACTCACCACTAGATTTTTTCCCTAACCCATAGCCTTCCATCAAATCTACAAGATATGATGAAACATCCATGCAATTGATAGTAAAAACCAAATTAAATTGTATTGAATTGACAAAAGATCAATCTGATAACAATTATTTTAATAATAAAATAAACCGAATTAAATTATTTTATTTTAATAATAAACCGAACCCGATTGAATCGATTAACCAACACATTTTATGGTTCAAACTATAGTTCAGTTCTAATAAAAAATTGTGCATTTACTGAAGCATTTTTGTAGAGAGATTTACCATCAGGAAACCATCTGAAGTAGTTATACATAACAACAGCAGCAGTAAGCGTCTTTCCGAGCCCAGTTGGCAATGCAACCAATGTGTTTGTAAATAACGCGGTCTTTGTAATAGCTAATTGATAGTCTCTGAGAGGTACATTGACTGCAATATAAGAATCGATAGCCATATTTATCATCCAGAAAATAAAATAAACAAATCTCTAAAAACAATAAATTATTCCTTCAAAACCCAAAATTTCACAAACACCCTTTTTGCCTAAGCCCCCCTAAATTAATAAAAGAAGCATTGAAAGAGAAAAGGTGATAAAGACCTGGGTAAATCCAAGTTTTAGCGGCCTCCGCATCGATCTCAACGCAACACGGCCTCCCATCACTGTTGATGATGCCATTACCCTGATGATGTCGGACCTCAACCGTTGGCTTCACCGGCGGATTCGCTCTGCCAATAAACTTATCGAGCGTGGATTGCTTGCAAGTCCCAGTCTTTGTACATGAATAATAAGAAGAATTATTAAGAATATTAACGGGAGGGGTAAAATTGGGAGAAGAAGCTTGATTAATTGTAGTAGATGAAGGGTTATTTGCTCTTTCACAAGAGGCATCGATTTCTCTGACTGCTGCCTCCCAATCAAATTCCTGCAAGCAACAGAGTGAGTGAAGTTAGAGAGAGAGAATTTAGTGAAAGATCGATTGCTGGATTGGAGGTTTAAGGAAACAGAATTGAAGAAGTTACGTCGTCGTCGTCGTCGATTATTTGGAAAGGAACTGTTGATGTCATTTTCAAATTCACAACACTTCGTGTATTTTTTATTTTTTTTGGATTTGGATTTGGCAGAGAGATGCAGAGAAAGAGAAGAGGGTGAATGATTGGCGGCAAAACTTGAAAAGTTAATTTTAGCTTTAGCTTTTAGGTGTATGCACGAGATTCTGTTTTATTATATTATTTTTATTTAAAAATATATTAAAATAATTTTTAATTTTTAATTTAAATTTAAATTTAAATTTATTAAAAAATATTATTTTGATATTTTTTAAAAGTAAATACATCATGTTTGAAAATATGTTAAAGTTGCCTTTTGAGTTTTTTTTTCTCGAAAATAAATTAAAATAATTTTTTATTTTTAAAATTTATTTTTTATATTAATATTTTAAAATAATAAAAAATACAAAAAAAATAATTTTAAACAATTTTTATTTTCAAATTTTAAATTAACAAAGTTTTAACCGTATTTTCAAACACATTCATTAAAAACACTTAGAAACCATAGCTACCTCAATCATAAAAATGATATTTATATGTTACATAACAGCTAGCTATTCAAATTCAACTAAATATTGAAGATATATATTTTAATTTATGAAAAAAATTATAAAATTATAATTTTTATGTCAAACTATAATTTTATAATTTTTCCTATTTGATTCCAAATCACAATCGACATAAATCCAAAATCACGGGTAAAATGTGCAAAAATGTGTGTGTGTTAAAGAGATGCTGATAACCGAAAAATAAGTCTTTTTACTATTTGTTTTTGTGTCTCTCTCTGAATCAGGAAATATAAAAGTGTTGAAGGTAGGGTTTTGTTCCCATGGTCAGCGTATTAATAGGCTTTATATTTCCTGAATAGTTGATTTCATAACCATAATTATATTTCCTGAATAGTTGATTTGAGAACCCTAATTTCTAATTTTTAACACTTTTAGCCAACAACTAGGGTTTGCCCCTATTCTACAACCCCTCCCGAGAGAATACTTTGGAGATTGCAAGTATAAATAAAGTCTGTTTTTATTGGAACTTTTGTTAACTTCTACTTTGTTTATTTAGGTGCCTGAAATCCTATTTTAAATTTACAATGACCGTGCAGTTGCCAGACGACATGATAGTTGAAATTCTATGTCGATTACCGGTAAATATGGTGATGAGATTGAAGGCTGTATCAAAAGCATGGCATCGTCTCATATCTAATGTTTGTGCCCCGCTATTCTCAGCCGCCGCAGCAGCCCATCCTTCTGGCTTTTTGTTCCTCTGTTCTTATCAAATAATTGGTGGGTTGGGATACTTTGCTGCGTATGCTAGCTATCCCGATGTTCGTGATTGCGTGGGCCAGACCGATGGATTTGTGGATTCGTATGCTTGTATGTTGCCCTTCATGCTTTCTTCTGATCATTATTTTGATTGTTGTAATGGGTTGCTCTTGTTTGTTAGAAGAGAGCAACGAGAGGCTCTTCCGCATTATTATTTTGTTTGCAACACCACTACCAGACAATGCATTGCAATTCCTAATCCCCGTCCACGAACTGCTCCATTCGCCGCTGCAATTGCCTATGATCCTGCCAAATCTCCTCACTACAAAGTTGTTCGCTTTATTTATTTTGAAGAAAAGACTTCTTGCCCGGTAAAGTTGGATATATTTTCTTCCGATACCGGAAAGTGGGTTAGGCGCGGGGTCATGTTATCCACCGAACTTCCTCATGCTGCTGCTGATGCAGATGAGTATGGTTGTATCAGGCGTTCTATTTATTTGGATGGAATGATTTACAAGCTATCCTTTGTCGTCAACTACCTCATCAGGTTTGACTTAAATGCGCCGAGCGATGTGGCTATTGAACTCCCGCACAAGAATGCCGCTGACCGCCATGGATTCATTGGGATGTCTAGAGGAAGCTTGTATTATTCAAATCATGACGAGTCTGGATTGATGATCTCCATTTGGCTTTTGGAAGACCGTTGCAAACGTGATCCTTTTTGGAAACTCACACATCGCATCTCAGTGGACTCCTTGACGTCCAAATATCCTGACGTGCGTAATTCAGGCTTTCATTTTCATACATACGCTATTCATCCAGCTTCTGATATTATTTTTCTTGGAAACCCTACCATGGTCATAAGTTACGATCTTAAATCCAACAAATCCGAAGAGGTTTTTACATTGTCTAGCGGATTAAAAATATCATCGGGCCAGCATTTTGTACACCTCTACTCTCCCTGTTATGCTGTTTTGAGTAATTTTGATAATAATTGTGGTTAATAGTCCAGTTGTAAGCAATCTTTTTATAAAAACTATTTATCCGTGCTCTCTGAGATGGCTAGTTATGGAATCCAAAACTTCAGGAAAGCTGTCTTACATTGATGCTCTGTATTCTATTTTTTGAATTGACGTGCTGGTTTGATTAATTTGTTGTAAACTAAAACTGCTAATTCTTTGCTTAATTTGTTGTTTAAGATACAAACTTTTTCGGCATTTGTTTTCTTCTTTCTTTCTTTCTTTGCTTTTTATTTAACAGATTGCTAATGAAAAAGATACGGGGTAAGAACAAGTGTATACTTTTTTAAGGTTGTTGTCGGGATCAGGCCAAATGGGGGATTTTGGGGTTAGTTCTACAAAATCAATGGGATTAATGGAGGCTTGGAAAAAAGTGAGTAATTCTTTAGTACATAGGAAAACAATTTTCACATCTAATTAATTCTTTCTTGTGATTTGCAAAGTCTTTAATTTTTTAATGTTTCTGTTTTTCGTTCTTATTTCCTTTTTTTTTTTTAGTTCAAAAATCTTAGGTATCTTAATGGATAACACTATGTTCAAGCATCATTTGTTCCAATAAATGTAAAAAGAAAAAAAACAAGTCATTAACGATAACTAAAGACTAAACTAAAAAAATCAAGAGATAGATATAGATTAAGATATTTAATTTAGTAACACAAGATAACTAATTGAGACAGATGATTGGAATTTCACCATGTCACATTTTAGAAACACCCTATTTACTAAATGTAGTTATTCATAAAAGCGACAACTATCTTTTTATTGTTCAGAATAGCGATATTTTGTAAATGTCATGCTTTTAAATTGTGACAGGATAAAAATATACTATTTCACAAATTAAATCTTTTTTGAACGGTGTTATTCATCAGGTTTTTACTATCATTGTGCTAATTGTTTTTTTTTAATAAAAAAAAAAAACTTGAAAGGGAAGAAGAGAAGCATAATTGAAAATTCGAACTTCTCGGCGTTCCTTAATATTCCTAGATGCCCCCATTAATCGCCCTTATTGAATGCTATTATGCAAAAATGAATGCATTTATTGGAGCCGGCCAGCCACTCAAGTTAAGTTCCGTGGCAATGAAATTGAGAAATGTATTGGACTCTGCTTTGAACTTTGAAGGGAAAGGATGTTGATCCTCAAATTGTATGGACGGACTTTGAAATAGTGAATGGAAATGCAAGAATCAAAGAGAAGTCAACAGGTGCCAGTAACGAAAAGGACTTTTAAATTCTTCCATAATGGTTTTTTTCTTTTCTTTTCCTGTTGTTGCTTTTATGTCGAAGGTGAAGGAGAATAGATGCAGCAGCCTTTTTCCTGTAATCGGCAGTAAAAGGAACTCATAAGCATCAAATAAAAAGCTAAGGGATCGAAATGAAACTCGAACTTTTAGTCTTTTTCATGAAGAGCCACGGGTTTTTAGTCCTTCTCATTTCCCCATCTCAAACTTTTATTTTGCATTGTTTGGTTTTGTTAGTCCAAATTAACCTTCCATTGCATTTTTTTGTCCAGGAGAGAGGGCTGAATTGAAAGCTAAGGGATTGAGATGAAACTCTTAGATAACATGGAGGGCAAGATGAAAGTCTTGTTGAAACACTCATTTTAATTCTTTATATTTTTTAAATATTAGATGACCAACCCCTTGAATTTGAAGACAATACATTTCCATACCTATCTTCATTTTTCTCCTTTTTCAGTCCTTTTTTGTTGGGAGAACAGAGAGAGAGAGTCGTCGGATTCAGGCTTAAACAGAGAAAGTGGTCACCGAGGAAGATTTTGGCCACCATTACGGTTGATTTTTGTGTCAAAATGTTTTATATGATAAGGGGGGTTACGTTTAGGTGTTTGTTTACCTTGAAAACAAAAACAACATATCTGAGCTCGAGAATAATTTTTGTTTCGGGTGGATTTCGGGTTTTGGGGCATTTAATTGGCTTTTTGATTGGCATAAATTGGTTTAACAAGGTCTCTAGGGTGTTTTCTAGGTGTTCTGAGTAAAAAATGGGTTAAAAATAAGATTTTGAGTAGGGGTGTGCATTTTCGATTCGGTCCGGTTTTGAGCCAAAATAAATAACCAGACCAAAATTATTTTTTTCAAGTTTTTGAACCGAACCGAAAACCGGTTCGACCCAATCATGTTCGGTTCGGTTTGGTTCGGTTTTTTTTCCTTTCAAACCGATTCGTCTTATTTCTATTTTCATAGTTTTGTGCCTATTTTCTGATAAATCTTGGCTTTCTCAACAAGCTAAACAAGATAATATCCAGAAATCCAACCCCAATTTTTTTTTTTGTTAGATCCTTGCTCAAAAATTAATCTCTGCGCAAAAGATACACAAAACAAAAGGAAAGAAAAGAAGCCATTTGACTGGAAAAAAAAGAGTAAAAATCAAAAGATATGAATTATTCAAATGTAAAACCAGAACGAGAGGAAACCAATTGCAAATTTTTACGTAGATCCACACCATTTATTGAGTGTGTGGTGTTTTTATGCTCAGTTTCTTCAATAAATAACCAAACTTGATGTCCAATCTTCAACTGGTTTGACATAACAATCTTCTCACAATACCAACATCAAGAAAATCAAAGAAAAACCTTTTACTAGTTTGACATAACAATCTTCTTTATGAGTATGAAAAATGACATAATAATTACAAGGTTAAAAGCAAATGTAAAAGTAAAGAAAGACGTGCTTGAACCAAAAGAATTAAAATCAGAAGTAAAGAAAGGTGTGATAGGAGGACATATGAGCATGGAGAAATAGGAGCCTAACAATTCCTAACAATTGTGGGATGTGGAGTCCAGAGGAAAATTAGAGAAAAGAGAGAGTGAGAGACGCAGAGAGCAAAGGGAGGGGTGGCTGTCTTTAGAGAATGTTACTTTAGGTTTAGGGTTACAAAAAAATATCTTATTTATCCTTGTTTTTTTTAAGTGCTGGCCTGGTTGAACCGGTTCGGTTTAATCGATTTCAGACTTTGAAAACCGAAACCAAACCGAACCGGATTTTTTTTGTGATTTTTAATCGGTTAATTCGGTTTTTTTTTTTTGTTTTTTCAGTTTAATCGGTTATTCGATTTTTTTGCTCACCCTTAATTTTGAGTAGAAAAAACAAAGGACCTTGATTTTTCGGGCACCATAGTGTCTGAATACTGGGTTTCCCAGTCGACGCATCCTTTTTTTTTGAAATATTTGGGGTGGATCACAATGCATTGCCCGCCCTATTAAACCTTCTTTTAAAAAATAAAGGCTCATGCTTGGGCCTAACTTTGCATGCCCGCCCACATGCTGTTGCTTTATTGGGTTGGCCTTGGGTTTGGCTTACCAAGCCCAACAACGCCAGACCTTTTTCAGTTTTTATTCTTCTTTTTTTTATTTTTAATTCATTTTTTTTTATTATGTTTTGATGTTTAGGATTTGATGTTTGTTCCTGCGATTGTTTTTATTTTTTTCCTTGAATATTTTATGAAAGTTTCATTATTTTCAGTTTTACCTTTCAATCCAAGTTTATAGTGTATTTTTTTCTTTGTCCTTTTGATTTTTGTCATTTTGTTATGTTTTTATTCTTTTCAATTTAACTCTCAAATGCAAAATTTGTTGTTGCCTTTTTATTTAGTTTTTATTGCAATTTTAACATTCATTATTTTTATTATATTTTTTATTTTGGATTTTTTTGTGTTGTTTTTTTGTGTTTTTAACCCTCATGATTTTTTTGTATATAGTGCTTTCAGTATTATAACCTGAGTCATGGTTTAAAAAGTTAACACTAATTGATTTTTTTGTTTTATTTTTTATATTTTTTTTTATGAAATTATCATATTCTCATTTAATTTTTGTTTTGTTAATAAATAAGTTCATTGAGATGTTTTTGGAATATTGTTGTAAAACCCCAACAAATTATAATTAAAATTTAAGAGGACTGAGTGGAAATTATATATAGTCAAATATGATCACAAGACATAAAAATAAATATATGTATGAGAATTGGGCGAATATTTCTACATGATAAGATTTTACTAGAAAACTGTTGAAATATATTAATAGTTTAGTTATGATACGGAATTATTATTCAATAAATTTATGTGTGTCGGTTTCTATTATAAATTTTATGTATTTTCATATTACAAATTTATTTTGATAGAGAAATTCATTAAATACAATCAAGTAAATTACCCGTATTGCGATATTAGATATCTTGATCCTTATTTTTCGCTTGGTTTTCTCAATTTCATTTTTGTTTAATGTTGATGATTTTTTTTCATTGTTTTACACAAATGATTATTGGATTGTTTAATTAGATGTGTGTATAAATTTTTCAATTTATATCTAGAATTTTTTTTATTGTAAAAAACACATTGAGGAATTCTGTATATTCATTTTTTTATTATGTTTTGATGTTTAGGATTTGATGTTTGTCCCTGTGATTGTTTTTATTTTTTTCCTTGAATATTTTATGAAAGTTTTATTATTTTCAGTTTCACCTTTCGATCCAAGTTTATAGTGTATTTTTTTTCTTTGTCCTTTTGATTTTTGTTATTTTGTTATGTTTTTATTCTTTTCAATTTAACTCTCAAATGCAAAATTTGTTGTTGCCTTTTTATTTAGTTTTTATTGCAATTTTAACATTCATTATTTTTATTATATTTTTTTATTTTGAATTTTTTTGTGTTGTTTTTTTGTTATTTTAACCCTCATGATTTTTTTATATATAGTGCTTTCAGTATTATAACCTGAGTCATGGTTTAAAAAGTTAACATTAATTGGTCAATTTGTATTCTCGATAGAAATTAGAGGAAAAGATATAAAAAAAAAAACCCCAAACATGGCCATCTTAGGGTTTGTATGGGGAAAAAATGGTCATATTACGAACTGAAATGAGGTTTGGTTGAGTTGATGAAGTGTCTTGTTAAAGGAGGTGAGGTGACTATGACGTAAATGAATTTTATTGCTTGAACAAATATATTGTATTAGATAAGTTGTACAAATAAGATAAATCACATATATTAATCGGAAAGATAATTGATTTTTCAAAACTAAAATTGTTAAGTTAGTGGATTATACTCTTGCATAAAAATAAGATGAAACATTGTTCATGTTGTATAAGTGGCGTAATGACTAATACTAACTTGCAAGTGATAGAGATGGGATTAAGGGGGAAAATAAAGTAATTTAAGTGGAAGAACTTAAAGGAATAAAGATAGTATGTTTCAGCCTTTAGTAAGCTTTAAAGAGGACTTGATTGAGAAATGTTATAAATGGGTTCACAAGAAAGAAAATCCACAAAATAGCTATGGTTTAAGGGTAACAAGAGATTATGAGTTGAAAAATAATTTATATATATACATATTGATAAGCCACGACACATAATTAAAGGAGGACATAACGAAAATAATGACAAGACCTTACTTGAATTCAAATGAAGTAGGGAACTTATGATAGTGGTTATCAAGTTCATAGATTGAGAACTTGACAGAAATTGTTACTTAACTTCCAGAGGTGATTAGGACTTGAAAATGACTAAATTAGAGATAAGGATCTTCATGAAAGTTGTAGTTTAAGATGTTAGCTTTTTTAAAAAATTGACCTTGCTTAATTTGAAGTTCTATAACTCTAGATATGGATTTCAAACTGTCAATGGGTGAAATCAAATCTTACTAGACAGAATTGATGACGTGCAGTGATAGGTAATTTTGAATGTGTTCATAACAGAACTAGGTCTTCCACCCTAAAGCAAAGTTGTAGATTTGTATCTTATCTTTTGAAAGAGTTAAGTCATGTCGAAAACTGAAGTTTATAACTTTACTTATGATTAAAATAGTAAGCAGTGCTCTTGAATAATAATAATAATAATAAAAACAAAAACTGATCTAGAAAATGTTATGAACCAATTGAAGGAATACAATCGGGAAACGAAATTAATACATGGTGATGAATTTATGTGGATGAAATTGGAATGGTATGAGAATGCTCGTCATGGTCAACTTACGAGAGGTTACTAATGGTATCTCTTAATTCCAAACAGGAGAGGCACCTGGAACAGGGACGACTGAAGGTTCATGAACTCGGGCGATTGAAGGAGCAGGTAGGTGTATCACACCTCTTCTTTTCAATTCACATCAAATTAATGCTAGGATATAGATTTTACGAATTGCTAGTTACGACAAGTTTTGTACTTGAATATGGACATATTGTGCACAACGAAACTAGATGGATATGTGATATGCATGATTTGTTACAAAGATGTTGGTTGATGGTAAAGAATTGTTAAATTGAAACTAGGAGGAGAAATGAGAGGAAATTATCATCATAGTGTTTATGATTAAAGCTCTTCTGTGATGATACTTAGTTCCGTAACTAAAATCGCAATAGGAATAGGGCTTGGCAACCGTGGTAACGAGGTTAAAGTCAGATTATGGTTTTGATATTTAATTACTATGATGAGTAACTAAGGAAATGATACGGTTGGATACTTAGTTCCCAAAAGAGGGACAACTAAGGTTATGGTGTTAATACCAAGTCATTGTAAGATTGGTGACTATGGATTCAGCGAAATCGATGCTTCATTATCAAAATATCAATAAGTAAGGAAGTAAATATCGAACAAGAATTATTGGTAATAAAGAAAATAAGCTATGAACATGAATCATCAATGATGAAGGAATTAAATTATGAGTAGGTGTTCTACACCTACATCCTTTTTAAATGTACATAATAGTGAAAGTTTGTTTAATTTTTGGATTATATATATAAATGCTACCAAAAAGAAAAACATCTAATGAAACAGGTAAGAAATAGAAACAGACATGATTAACTATTCTAGTTAGGAATAGTTAATGATATCAATGGATTCCATTGATATCGACATTTTCTGGATTTGATTAGTCGGTCCCGAGTACGGGAGGCTAATGGTGTTAGTAGGGTTTACTAACATCGGCATGATCACCTTGGGACATAGGAAGATATTGAACTTGATTAACTATTTCGGGTTAAGAATAGTTAATGATATCGATGGGCTACATCGATATCGGCATTTCCTTGAAACTTGATTAGTTATTCCTAGTATGAAGGCTAATGATGTCAAGGATCCTTGACATCGACATTCCTGAGGATATTTCAAAGTACTATTGGGACTCGACCGACTATTTTATATTAAGAATAGTTAATGATATCAATGAGTTACATTGATACCAACATTCACTATAAACTTGATTAGTTGGTCCTGGTAAGGGAGACTAATGATACTAACAGGATTCATTAGTATTAGCATTAAAATCTCAATGTTTTTGGGAAGAAAAAAAGATTGATTGACTATTCAGTGAAGGATACTTAATGATGCCAATGAATTGGTATTGGCACTTGCTTGAAGAAATTGTCCTTCGGTATTAATATATGATATTGGTTGAAAATTAAGAAACACAAGTTGTTTTTTTGATAACTTAAAATTTTCCTGGATAGGAGAGACTTTGTCAAAATTTTAGTAGAAATTTAGGTGAACTTTTTCAAAAAAAAAAAAAATTATGTGTTTTTCCCATGTTACAATTGTTGTGTTCTCTCGATAATTAGGATGTTACAATTATGAAAATATATTTTCATAATATTAGCAAACATTCATCTTATGTATTGAATTGTTGTTTTTTTTGCTTTATTTTTTATCAACATCTTATTTTCTAATGATATTATTAAATTAATATAGTTTATTAAACTCACTCGAGCCAATTACCTTAATATTATATATTTTTTATTTTAAAAAAATTATCTTTTTCGATATTTTATATCAGAACAAAGTTTGACCCGCATCGTAACGGACCAGCACTATCTAAACAATGAAATTCATTGCATTTTTTTTATAAAATAAACAAACACATGCTTTGTCATCAGCCTTTTTTCTAAAGGCTATAATACATAAAATTTCTTGATATATATTCATAAAATTTTTCATGCAAGTACATATGACAGCTATAATATATTTCTATGTGAAAAATAATTTTTTTTAAACATGACAATAATTATAAACTCAATACTATTAATGAGTACCCAGGCAATTTTCCAGCCTTCCTTTGCCCGGGAATGGTGACAGTTGTTGCCTACTTGCCTGCCTTGCGCAGCTTTGCTTTGAGTCCTTTCCTCTCTAGATCTGACCTCGCCCAAGGGAAGGTGTAGGTAGCATAGCGAGATGCTTCACGCAATTGCGCGAAAGACCACCTAAGCTCAAGCAGCAGATACTACCACATACAGGAGAAGAAGTTATAGCTCCAGCTATAGCGCTTATTAGGAATTGTCCAATTCAATGAATTCCAGGGTACAATTGTTTTGGGTCCGGACCGCTTAGAGTTGGGTCCTGCCCCCAGCAGGACCCAACATAGCTTTGGGTACGGTTGCATCCGGACCCATTATTATCGGGTCCTATTCCAGCATGATCCAATAGACTAATAGAGTTTGATTCTTCTCCCAGCAGAATTCAAAATAGCTTTGATCCGGCTGAGAGCAGGACCCATTCGAGTTGGGTGCTGCTGGAAGCAGACCCATTCAAGAAGTAAGAAGACCAAGCTGCATAGAGCACACTCGCATCAAACCACTTGTTATCCACTACTTGAAGACATGGGATAAAAAGAGAAAACCCATTTGACCATGTACAACAATTTTAAAAAAATGAAGAACAAAACTCCATATCTCTAATACCAAAAACCAAGAAATTAAACTCACTTGTAACAAGACCTTCAAGAGCTCTGGCCCTGAGTTGCAAGAAAGGAAGAACTGAAATACCCAGAAAAAGAACAGCTCTCTTCTTGCTGAAAACAATGTCCTTTGGATCCTCTTGACCCATACAAGCAGAAACCACTCTCCTCCTCCCGGTCATTTCATTATTATTGCTTTTCTTCTTCACATGAAAAGAGAGAGGTTGGGAAGAAGAAGAAGAAGAAGAAGTGGAGGAAGGAAAGTGAGAGTGTAAAACATAAGAGATTCCCATTGAGAAGCTCGTGGTCATGGCTTTGTGTTTGGTTTCTTGATTGAGAATTTGTGATAGAAAGGA
>Ga0325403_1004862_pt1 | contig 12568 bp, 8 predicted proteins | sample PopdelMetagenome_19_FD_205665 | JGI IMG/M metagenome (GOLD analysis project Ga0325403, IMG submission 205665) | Populus deltoides microbial communities from Bellville, Georgia, United States - Xylem-PdKOR-R4 | ecosystem: Host-associated > Plants > Phyllosphere > Stem > Wood/Secondary xylem...
AAAAAAAAATTATTATTTTTCTATTTCATGCCTTCAACGCTTGATTAATTTGAGATTTAATTTTCATGATTTTTTTATTTGCTTTCTATGAAGTTATCTCAATCTCACGACTAGATTATAAATTTAGCTTGCTAGCTTGGATAGACTAGATTCGTTTTCTTTTCAATTTTGTCGTTCAACGTTTTATTTGCTAAGAATTGAGATTCATATTTTTTCTCATTTTGCTTTTTATATAGTCATTTCATTCTCATTTAATTTTTGTTTTGTCAACAAATAAAATTATAGAGACTTGTTAAGAATATTGACAAGATAGATTTTCATGGCATTAGCAAACATTTTTTTTTCATTAAATGCTAATTTTTTTTTTTGCTTTATTTATTGTTGATGTTTTTATATATATATATATAATCATATTATTAGATTAACCAAGTTTATCAAATCCAATCGACTCAACTACATGAATCTCACATTTTTCTTGATTTTTCAAAAGCTCAGGCATCATGTTAATTTTTTTTTATGTTAAAAAATATTGATCTGACCCGACGAATAGCGCAGGCCACCTAGTTTAAAACTATGACTAAAATATTGAATTAATTGTACCTGACATAAAAGGTCTGTAAAACTTTACGAGAAAACAAACAACATATGAATGACATGGTTTTTATAATTTTTTTAATTGAAGACTCTTTTCTTTGGTTTTGTAACAATTTTATTTTGGAAAGAAGTAAATAGAGAAGGAAGAAGAATTAGATGTTAACCTTGTGCTGGAAGGCTTTTTTTTTTTTTTTTCATAGGAGTAGAAGTCTCATTCCCAAATTGAGGTTAAATGGAGAATAATGGAGAATAATGGAGCTGGTTTATAAATGACATCAACTTTCATTTAACCAGTTATTTTACACTTCATTCTCTCTTCCAGTTAAAATGGTAATAATTATATTCATTTCCTTCCCATTTCCTGTCCAAATTCCAAACAAAGAATCCTTCCCTTTCCACCCATAAAAATAGAATGTGATGCCTAAGATGTGTAAAATTAAATTGGCTCGCATGTTCTAAAGTATTTTCCTTCCCTTTTTCAGAAAAATGAACCACCCAGGTTCAGAATGAGAATTATTAGTCAGGTAGCCAAGGCAAGATGCCCTGTTACACAAGCCACAAATAAGGTTCATAACTTATTGGGCCACCAAACCAGAGCGAAATGGATCCCAAATGGACAGGTTTAATAACAAATTGTATTTAGCAAACTGCTAATCAAGGAATGCGAAAGAGAGAAAAAAGTGTAAATAAAAGCAAGATCACAATGCCTCATTCGCGGGCACAGAAAGTAAAATATTTCTATCAACAACTTACGCCCATTAACTTTCCAGTAATAAACAAATTGTGGCAGTCATAATATTTCACAATGGAATCAAACAACAACCGCAGTTAACAACAATCCTAGAACCAAACAAAGGTGCCGGAGCTTGCTGTTTACATCGATCTCACCTGCAAAATAGCTGAAGGAGAAGAAATGTTATAGGCACTTCAGCTTTAAAACCTTGAGATCTCCGGTAAGTAACTGGTTTTCAACAGTGGTATTCTCCTCAGAATAGCTTGCTCCACTTCTGCAAACTCTTGCATGTGAAATAGATTAATAGAACTGAATAGAGTACTTGCTATTGCATATGATAAGGTCTGTAAGGGGGCATTGCATGAGTATGTGGTGGGCCACCATGGCTAGGCATCTGCATCATTCCATGGCCCATTTGAGGTGGCATAGTTCCAGGTGGCAAGTACGGATTATTATTCATCTGGCCAGGCATGGAATTGGGTACTGGTGGAAAGCCAGTGGCCCATCCAGAAGAAGGCTGAGGAATCGTTGAATGCTCTGTAGTTGGAGCAAACTGAGCTCCAGTGTATAGATGAGAAGGAGGACCATGTGTTGCAACTGGCTGCTGCCCTAGAATTGAAGGGTGGGGGTTCACCATTACATTGTTGGGAATCGTGTAGTCTCTGCTCCTATCATTATTGACCTGTAATCAATGTACCAAGTTTTGAATAATACAGCCTGTGCTGTTTAAAGTAAAGACTTAGAGAAACATCTCCGTGTATGTCTAGAATCAGATTTTCTCCCAGTTCTTTCAAAAGGATTAAAACAATTAGACAGAAGAGCACTGTGAGTTTATAAGAATGTGCTCACTAATATAGCGAGCACAAAAATGAAATTATATTCCCAAGGCATGGCTGGTTACCTTAATACTAAGATCATTATGGCGTGAGTATGAAAGGTGAAGCTTGCAAAATCCTCCATCATAGATGCAGTGTCCTTCCAATGCTTCCTTGGCAACAACAGCTGTCTGGACATCTGCAACCCATGGCAACATGGGAACAGCAATTTAGTAACTTCAGAATTACATGTAGAGTAACAATAAATCTGCAAGTCAACTTCGTTAAGGCAGCATTTAAGATTATTAACTTATTACTCATACTGGATTCCAAAATCTGGAAAAAAATCAAGAAGAAAAGGAAGAAAATACTAAGACAGTTTCCCCCAACTCCAGCAAAAAAGCAAAGGGATAGTCCAATGCCAATTCTTCCCTATAATCTTCATCCATATTTAGTAAAAACATCTAATGGGAAAAAAATTATGGCAAACACCTGAGTTTCGTCCATGGAAACTCATCAAGTCTTACCTCTACTATTTACTATGTCCTTGCAAAAAAAAAAAAAAATTGAAATTGGGTTTTCAAAAATAGTGGTACAAACTTATGCCATGTTACAGAAAGGTGATCAAACCACCTTAAAAATTGCAGTTTGTGACTTCAAACCTACTTTATGACTACACAGCCACAACCTCAAATACTCTCAAAGTTAGCTGTTGGAAACATTCCCTGAACAAATTCTGAAATGCAACTGTTAAATCCCAGGCATGTATAAACAAGTGTTTCAAGAGCAATAAGATTTGGGACATCCTGATAATTACACTTTTTGACGTCTTGATAATTACTCTATCTGTTAACAAAAGTATTTAGATATTTGAACAATACCAGGGTATTGAATTAAAGCCTGAAGTCCACTGTTTTTATCAAACATGGCAATCTTCTGGACAGGACCAAAAGAAGAAAAGACCTAGCACAGCATTGAAGGAAAAAAATATCAGCACTGAGGAAGGCTTGGTGAACTAGGAATTTCCACAACTGTTATAAGGAGTGTTTATACCATGTGTAAAACATCCAATGTGACAGCATACTGCATGTTCTCGATTGATGCAAGTAGAACATTGCTCTCAGGTTCTAGTTTTTTCCCATCAAGGCCCATGCTGAACTGCAGTGAAAAAAAAAATCAAACTGAAGTTTTCAACTTTGATAACAATGCCTGCATGTGCTAACAGAAGTACATGGAATTGAAAAAACATATTTATATCTGAAAACCATGGCATGGTTAAATTGTCACTATATGCTTCTGTGCACACAAGCATCTTATGATGAAAATAGGGCCATATGATGTTTATAATTGTATATTTCATCCTTGGACTCATTGACATTTTCTTAAAGTGATCCGTACATTTTTTTTATCAGCTTCATCCTTGTACTCAAGGTAGCATTTGGTTACTGTATCGAAACATAAGAGACGGAGACAGTGGGGGTAGATAAGACATGTCTCCTTATACTTCTTGTTTTGAAAATACAGGAATTCACTCTAAAATTATCACAAAGACAGATTTATTTTGTCTCTGCCTCTTCAACCAAAAAAGTTTGTCTCCATCTTTTCTGTCTCGAGACAATAACCAAACGCCACCCAAGGGATGTTAGAAATGTAGTCCCTCAGCCGACCCTGGTAATTAACAGTTTTACCTTTCCGTTAGTTTTAAGGCAGGTATCAAAATATAAGCAATAACAAAAAAATATATATACATATTTAGTAGAGGAAAATAAAGAAACAAGAAGTTATACATTTAGAAAAGAAAACATACCCAAATAAAAGAAATTAAATCAGATAAATTTAGTAAGTTGATAAGACAGAAACTAAAGCATGTATTCAGTAAATAGAAATACATGAAGATCCTCAACTACCAGTGTACCACCTCAGCCCAACCTAAATAACCACCATCGCGGCCCAAAATAAACCGCCTGCTGTCGTACACACCACAGCCATCCCTAACAGTAGTTCCCACAGAATCTAGGCCATCAAAACACCACAAAAACACAGTTCAACTACCATATCTCCACCAAGAAACTATTCACCAAAAATTTCTACTATAAAAGATACACGTACCCATTCTGTCTCCTCTAATTCAAAGATCCAAAAAAGATCTCAGGTTAGCATTTTGGCACATTATTCATGGCAAAAAAGAAGCCATGTACGAAGTCCTACATAGTGTGGAGAATATTGTTGTTGTAAGCTCAAACCCAAATGTTGTCCTCATCAGTATTTACCAAAGAAAAAAACAAAGAAAAATCAAACTAGAAATAAAGAAAATTGAGAGAGGGTTATGTAATGGTGAGGCAGGTTTGTCAGAAGGAAAAGATACCCAGGTCAAAGAGACTTGGCCAAGAAAACTTTGAACATAAAAATCATTTTCACCACAAGTACCCATAGAATTTTGATTTTACGGGCTGCAAACAAAACAGGGCATCCAATAGAGGACCCTGCATCAGCAATGTGAGCGAATTAAGGTGGTAACAACAATTCAAGGAAGAGTGACAACAACGATGATGATGGGAGACAGATGTGTTTATGAGGGAATTGGAGTCTCTCTTTTTTTTCATGCAGTCATTTCTTTTATCAGATCTGTTTATAGCATTCTTCATTTTTCTCCATCCTTATTAAATACATAAAAAAAATTTAATCATGGTTGTATATTTTATTTTAAGTGCTTCCCTTTCTCAAACTAACAGAAAAGTAACACTATTACTGATAGGGGTAGATATAGAGACTAAATTCTTAGTTTTCTAGAGTATGAGGATGAATTTAATTAAAAAAATATGGTAGAGGGTTATGTTAAGAAATGTCAAGAGAGCAGCACAATATATGATTAACCCATAAATGAAAAAAAAAAAACTGTATGCAAATGGGAGGCTGGGGCAAAATAAGGAAATGGAGCCACTATAACCCTTGTGAATACGCCAAATGCATAATCACAGGTACTTTTAAAGAGAAAAATTCATAAGGCTTGTCATTATATGGAATTAGCAAACTGCCACTTCTTGAAGTGTGAAGTGTGTTAACAGCATCTTACCATTCCATTTGCATCTATAGCTGATTGTGCAACAGGAAGGTTTGGATTAGTGTAGTCCCTGAATCAACAAAAGTTCAGATACAGAAAATCAGGAAAACAGGATGACAACAAGGAGTTCAAGCTACAAACAACATAAATAGATGAAATTTTAGTTTGGAGGACAAGCAGTACCACAAACAGCATGGTAACAACCAACAAGACATGATTTCCAAAGCAAAAATACATTGCACATAGAATACCTGCAATTGTCAAGATACCAAAAAGAAAGGGCTAGGGAGTACCTGCTCCGATGGCTCTGAAATTTTACACTCAAATCTGTATGACCAGAATATGCGATCCTAAGAGTACAGGGCCCAAGATGTTCAGGAAGCAGATAACTGAAACATAGGACAAGAGAAGTCACTAGATCATCAAACACAGACAGTTAAAACTAATACAAATACTGTGCAATTATAAAGCACATCAAAAGGACAGGTGTATTTATGAAGCATTTAATGTTCGTTCACTTATGGCCCGAGTTGACATCTTTTTGAGTGGAAACATTGTTTTCAGGCAAATAATTCTGTGGTTTTTTAAAGCTGTGTTGAACAAGGTTAAATAGGTTGTCACAAAGGTGACAGTCTGTCAAAAGTATAGCAAATTAGTGTTTATTTTTAATTCATCTACACCCATAACAGTTAGACTAAATAACATGTCAAACAATTAAACAACTGTCACCTAGGGATGTTTCTTCCATCCAGGGCATTTTTTGCAGAAGAGGCAGTTTCCACATCGGAGAATTGCACCAAAGCCTACAAAGACCACACACAAAATGAACTTGTGTGGAAGCCAAAACAAAGCCAAGATAATTTGTGGAAAAGTTTTAACATATAGACCTGGAATCTATCCATCTTCTCAAAGGTAGTAATCTTATGAACAAACCCAAAGGCAGAAAATACCTGCATCAATGAAAATTTTCTTTTAAGAACTAGACTGGCACAAAAACAATCTTTGAGCTAAGAAGGCTACTTAGATCCAAAATCTGTAAAGCAATAACAACAACAACAACGATAATAATAAAAAATAATTACTACTGTACAAATAGGTAAAACCAGCAGTTTTGTCATCTACATATACTTTACATAACATTTCAATCATAATTAAAAATACAATTCAGTGGAAAACTAGGATTATTCAAAATATAGATGTCATAGACTAGAGATCTCTGAAGAATTTTTAAACTTCCAAGACGAAGCTAGGAAATCCTATAGGTGGTGCTACTGTGAGCTCAGAAATATCCCTCCCAAAAAAGCCCAACCATAACCAATAGTATATAACACGAACAGTAAAAGATCAAACATATGTAGAAAACCATTAATGCTACCCATCAGAAAGGCTGGCTTGCATGGTTGTTGGCCACTTCACTTTATGCCAAGGTTTCACAGAATGAATTACTTTCTCGACTTCAGATTATAGAACTAATATGTAATTCAAGGGATCAAATTAATACCATTTCCATAAATACCAGCATGACATTACTCTGAACACCAACAAAAAACTGCTTGCATCTGATCTATGAATCTTTATCCAACGACATTAAAAGTTGTTTCTATCCTCCACCATAAACAAAAACTTAACATCCTATGTATCTTTGTCCAAGAAAATGAAGTCATGGTTTTATCCAACCATTCAACATAAATAAAAAATTAGGATCTAAAATAACTAATCAACATCATGAAGGTGGCGTAAAATTGGATGCAAAATCCTAATTTTTCAAGGAAGATTTTTAAAAAACATGAATACATCATATAGACATACCCTGTGTATACACAAAACAACAGAATAATATGCATCATGAACAAGAAAAAACCTCTAAACTAGCACAGATCATGCAGAAATTAAAGGTAGAGGGTAGCAGAGGAGAAAGAAATGAAGCATCCTAAACTATTTCTATGGTAGCAATAGGAAGTTGAGGAGGAAGATTAGGGAGGAAAGAGGCAGTGTTAAGGAAAGGAGAAAGGAGACAAACACACATGCGCTCTTTCTCCCAAAGCACTAAGCTGCCATCGAAGATATTCCCTTGACATGGGCCTGCTGATCCATTCAATTCATGTCAAACAAAAGCTATCCAAAGCATGACAAACTACAACCTAAGAACAGAATCGACAACATCCTCAGGAGAATACGTTTTTACCTCTTCTAACTACAATTTTCTTACCAGGTGCAAGACATCAATGCTGACCAGGCGTGCATCTGCCCCTTCAATGGTAATCAACAACACATTTCCACCAGCATCAGCTGTCGTTTTGTTGTTCACTATTTCTTGCCTATTAGAATACTGCAAGTAAACTGTCTTCCCTCGAACCTGAGCAGGCTCTGAGGATGATGCATAATACGATATCATCGCAATAGCTTGATTCAGATCCGCCTAAAAGAACACCACCAAACAATATTAAGAATAACAAAAAAATTCTCAAGAACCAACAAGAAACGAAAACCAATTACACTCACAAATTCAATGAAAGCTTGATTTCTATTCGGTCCAACATTACACTTGGTATTAACAACATTACCAAACGGCTTCCCAAGCTCAACCAATTCCTCTTCAGTGCACTCCCATGGCAAGTTTCTCAAATGCAACACCTTAGATGGCGGTTGGGTAAGACGGAATTGCGACTGACTCGATACAGATGACATTATTCCCCCAACTGACACTACACTTCAATAATCTGATTCCCTCCAACAATGCAATACAAAAACCCCATATCAGAACACAAATTTCTCCATAAAAAACATCAATTTTCATTTTTTTTTAAAAGTACATGATAAAACAGGGATTTATGCCCAAGATGAAATTAACATAGTTTTTATCTTCCACTAGGGAAGGATGTCAAGAAATAAAACTCCGACGAAATTGTAACAAAAGGCAGTGTCTTTCTAAGTGAAAACTTGAAGAATAAACAGAATTGAAAAAAACCCATAAAAAAAGAAATCAACTTTAACTCATAAAACAAATAGTTAACACACAAAATCACATTAACATAATAGGAATTTAACCAATAATAAAGAAAGAGATTCCGCGATTATATATTTTTTTCATTAAAAGATTGTGCGTAGTTTGTTGCAATTACGAAACAGCAACTACAACAGCAACAGAAAAAAATTGAAGAATATTAGTAGTGAAATACCTCAGAAAACTCACAGAGCGTAATTATTGATTTTGCGATTATTTTTATTTAGGGTTTCGCAGAGAGAAAAATCGATGCACAAACTTTTGCGGATGGTTTTTCTATATCTGCCGACGGGTCGGTATTAAGCTCTTTAGATGAGAGTACTAGGCACTGGAAGAGTAATATGGTTGGAATAGAAGGGTAAGAGAGTCACGATAAATTTTGATGTAGGGTAAAAATGTCCGTGCGAAGAATTTGTTTAAATTACAATTTCATCATTTACAAACGAATTAACAATATTAATTTTACCACTGAACTACGAATTTCGTTAAAATTGGAATTGAAATAGTTAAAGTTTATTTTAAGGATCATATAAAAATCCCTCTCATTTATTAATTTAATATTTTATGAAATATTTCCAAGGTAATTAAAAAATTATTTAATATTAATTATTAAAAGGATGTTTGGAAATGTAGTATTGGTTGTTTTTTTAAATATTTTTATAAAAAAATATATTAAAATAAATATTTTTTAATTTTTAAAAAATTATTTATTATACCAGTATATTAAAAAAATTAAAAATAAAAAAACAAGATTTCACATTCATTTCCAAAAGTTATATCATTGACTCTCTACCTTTTATGTTAAAAATATTATTTAAGTAGCGCACAAGCATTTTAAAAAGGAAAAAAAAAATTGCGATTCATGTTAGAGATAAAAGATGAATAAATTGATTTTATTTTAAACAAGTGATAAAAAATAAATAATACTATCAAATAGATTATATTAAAAAAAACCATGACAACTATAACTTGAGAGAAAACCTTTTTTATAAAAAAACAAACGAGGTAGCTCAATTGATAGCTGATTAAATATAAAAAACTAAAATAGAATAAAACAAGGAAAAAAATCAAATCAAGTCAATACGAGTTAGTATAACAAACTTGTAACTTGAAGAGTAAGAAGCATATCAACTCGGGTTAACCCATGATTTAGGTCATAAAATTAGAATAATTTGGTAAAAAAGAAAAGGTAAGAAATCACTAGGTTGAAAACAACATGAGTAAAAAAAAATTCAACATGTGTTAGTTTTCCAAACCTGTGATCCAAGATATTAGATCAGAAGCATCATACTTGAAAACATCACAGAACTCAATTATCATCTAATAAAATGTTGAAGGATTAACTTGGAAAAAGAATATTAATTATACAAATTGATTCAAAACAAAAAAAAATCAATTAAAAAAATGATGATCAAAATTGAAATCAAAATAATTTATTTTATTGAAAGGTGAGATTGAAAATAAAAATTAATTAAACAAAGGATGGTGGAATGTGATGGAAAATAATGGGGGAAAGGGGCTAAGAATAAAAAATAAAAATAAAAAGAATAAGAACTAAAGTTAAAATATCAACAACAAAAAAGGCTAAATTGTATTTTTTGAGAAACGTGAGAGAAAAAAATGGAGGGGGGAGGTCTATTGACGACAAAGTGGACTATCATCACTAATACGCGTCACACCACTAAGAAAAGAACATGATGGACCTTTTAAAAATACCGTGGAAGGATTTTTTTGAATGTCAGAAGGCATTGCACGTATCGTCTAAAGAGCGGGGGCGCCTCTTACATGCTGGAAAGTGTGTCACATGTGCCGTAACTTTTTTTTTATGTTTGATAAAATATTAAATTGCTAAAAATATGAAAAAACACTTTGATGATAATTTTAGTTTTTTTGGCTTTTAAGAACAATTTGATTGTTTTCTTATGCATTTTTATTTTATTTTTTATGTTTGATTAAATACTAAATTGTTCATCATCTGACATAATAATTATTATAAAATCACTATCAAAATACAAAAAATACTCTAATTCCAAATTTTTTAATTTCAAAGATTTTTTAATTATTTCATTATAAAATTAAGATAACAACTAAGATAATAAAAAATTAATCATTATTGATCAATTTAGTAATAATTAATGAGTCAATGTTAAATTTTTTTAGTATGCAAACCGTTAAAATACTATTTCGGTGAACAGTACTTTCACTTACAAGCTGCTGTAGTAAAAATCTTTCTTTTTAGCTTTGGTTAATGTATTTTTTTTTTTTATTCAAATCAAGCACTGATATTTTCGTGTCATAGTTTATCATTAGCTTTGTTGGACTGTGGACTGTGTTAGCTTGAGACAGATTTGGACGGATTAATGTCGGTTAGTTTCTTGCGAAAAACAAATCTGTCCATATAACTAAGCATAACATATTTAATGACTATCATTTCAGTCATTATATGATTCAAATTCTAATCGATTCTTTGCCATTTAAATATTGTTAGCTAAGTAGTTTACTTGCTATTCATGTATAAATTAATTCAAAAATATTATATATAATAAAATAAAAATATATATTTAGAGAAACAGAGAGAGAGAGAGAGTCAAAGTTAAGTACAATTAGTCTCATGTTATTTGATATATGTAACAAAATGCTTTGTAAAGATGATGAAGTAAAATGAAGTTGATGAATGTGTGGACCCGTGCTTGTAATGCATGTAAAGGCATTAAGGGTGTATTTGTTTTTGTGTTTTAAAAGTGTTTTTGATAAAATTTGAAAATTTTTTATTTTTTTCTTAACTTCAAATTAATATGTTTTTAGTGTTTTCAAATTATTTTGATGTGCTGATGTCAAAAATGATTTTTAAAAAATAAAAAAACATCATTTACATGTATTTTGGTATGAAAATTTATTTAAAAAGCAACCGCAATCACACTGCCAAACACACTCTAAATTCTCTTACCGCGGTGAACACGGTGGTTTGACAATTAAATCTTCTATAATAGGCACGTGTATTGGGTGGTTTGACAGTTAAAATCTTATATAATAGGCACGTGAAAGTGTTTATCCCACCATTATTTTTTAAAATATTTTTTATTTAAAATATATTTTTATTTTAAAAAATTATTTTTAACATTATCATATTAAAATAATATAAATATATATATATATATATATTAAAATTTTTTAAAAAATCCTAATTAAAAAAAACACTTTTAAAATATAAAACAAACTGCGTTAAAAATGATGTTTCTCTGAATATTAAGGTTTTTTATTTAAAATTATTGTTTTTATTTTTTAAATTATTTTGATGTATTATTGTTAAAAATAATTTTTTTAAAATAAAAAAATATTATTTTAATACATTTATAAATAAAAAACAATTCAAAAAATCATCTCCACCGCGCTTTTAAATATTCCTTAATAAACACGTGTATACAGTAGTTTGACAGTTAAATCGATCATGATGGACCAAGAACGTGAGGGTGAGGGTATGTTTTTGACTTGCTAGGCGACAGGTAGCCTTATATGCACCAACACTTGGAGACAGACAAAGTTATTACACCTGGTCCGCACATCACCAGACTAAGTCTTGAATGAATCACTTAGTTAATAAAGGTTGATTTGAGTAAATAATAAATATAAAACATATAGTTTTAATGTTTTTTTTAAAAGGTTAGAATGATAAAATTTTTCTTTTTAAAAAATTGAATTTTGACTAAATTGACCGGATGAAAGGTAAATAATTGGTCTTTATAGGGACAAAAATGAATAATTGTTTTCCGTGTAGAACTTTTTGAGAAAAGAAACTGGATGAAAATCTCAATTCATAAGTACGTGAAATTCATTGAAAGGACATTTTTCCGAAGGAGGAAAAAAAAAACATGGTAAAAAAATTTAGTCTGCAAGGACTGAATTGAAATCTTCTAGAAAAAAGGGGCCAACGAATAAATTATTAGTAAGCACTACGAAGACCAGACAATAAACAGCGAGACAAATAGCCAGCCAGCAACACCAACCAAAATCAAAGAGCCGACAAATCCTCACAAATCCAATTAAAAAATAATTAAAATTCTCTAGCCAGATAATCATCGACATCACTCCCCAGAAAAATAATAAAAAAACACATATAGAGAAGAAAAACAATGGCGACGAGCACTGATAAACACCGATTCTTAACGTTGAAAGTCACTGAACCAGCAAAGAAGAGAACGGAAACGAGGGGAAAAATCAGCCAAACTGAGTCAAAAGGCAGAAGAACTCTTATCGCGCCCAACAACCTCAAGCAAAAATCTCCAAATTTTCCACTCGTCGGAAACAAAATCGCTCAAACCAGTCAAGTGGGAAATCTAAAGGTTACCATTCACACGCAAGGG
>Ga0325403_1004865_pt1 | contig 12567 bp, 5 predicted proteins | sample PopdelMetagenome_19_FD_205665 | JGI IMG/M metagenome (GOLD analysis project Ga0325403, IMG submission 205665) | Populus deltoides microbial communities from Bellville, Georgia, United States - Xylem-PdKOR-R4 | ecosystem: Host-associated > Plants > Phyllosphere > Stem > Wood/Secondary xylem...
GTTTCCATCCCTTGGCTATTTTTGTTCTAATTATTTTTGTTAAATTTAAATATTTGAATGTTATATTTATTTTTGTTTTTAGTTTGAGAAGTTTAACTTCTTAAATTTCAGAAATTATATCACATCGTGGTTCAATATATTTTAAATTAATTTTTTATATTTTTTTATTATTTTTATATTTTTATTTTAAAAATAAATTATTTTAATATATTTAAAAGTGACAGCAATTTTTATTGATATATCAAATGCCTCTGAACCTTAAAATTATTATCTAAATAAATTTATTTTTCTAAATGTATCATATTGATATAATGTAATGAATATTTGGGTTATTAAAATCATTAAAAAAAATTAATCTTTTTCATCAAATAAAAAACCAAATAACAAGAGTTTTTTTTTAATTATTTAAAGTTTACTCTTTGTTTTACATCTTGAAGAAGTTTCATGGACCCAGGCGAGCAGGCCCAGGTCCACGTATGAGGTAAGCAACGCAACTACCTTTCACACTTTCTTTCCCATTAAACAGAGTTTTGTTTGGGTAAAGCGAAAAAGTAAAGCATTAATTTTTGGGGTGTTAATATCTTTCTTGTTTTGTTTTTAAAATGTTGTTATGATTATTTTTTAAAGTATTTTTTATATTAAAATAATATTTTTTTATTTTTTAAAAAATTATTTTTAAAATTAATGTATTAAAATAATTTAAAATATAAAAAAATAATTTTTTTTATTGGTTTGCGTTTTCAAACACTTACGAGATAGATGATTCTTAAAGGGACAACATTTACTGCTTTAAGGAACGTTCACCCCTTTTTTTTAATTATTATGTAAAATGTAATGAGAATATTTATTACATTCTCTTGTTTGGTTGCAAATTTTTAATAATATAATGGATGTATTAAAAAAGTTTATTTTAATTTTTGTAAAAATCCATCGAAGAGGTTTTGGATTAATTAGGGTTAAACTGGGCTAATTTATTGAACCTGTAACTCAACATTGCTTTCTAAAATTCATATTTTATTTAATTAAATAAATATTTCATTGAAATTATCTCGTTCATGTTATTATTTTATTTTTTTTCACAATAATTTTTTTTTTCAATAGGAGCATAGTAAAAACCAACAATAAAAAAGTTTGGAGAAACTATATCATTTTGGAATGAGAAATAAAAAGTGTATATTTACCCAAAAAAAAAATAATTTCTTTTCACTCATTTAGTTTTTTTTGGACGTAAGCAAAAAATGGGAGGTAAGCAACGCAACTACCTTTCACACTTTCTTTCCCGTTAAACAAGAAAAATTGTTTCATTCTCATTCAATATGAATGAGCAAATTATTATAAAAAAAATCATATATTGAGCTAATATATAATTATATATATATAATTGATAATATTATTATAAAAAGTCCAAATATTTTTAAAAACAATGGCATAATATCTTTACTAGGAGAACTTTTTTAATAAAAGACAAAAATAATTAAAATAAAGATTTGTTAAAGATTTCAACGATATAAAATAAGTAAAAAACAATATACATCTCCAGACTAAACTTATTTTCTAGTTAACTTATCTCTTGATTGCTCTAACAAAAAAGAAAAGTTAATTTTAAGCATTTTTTTTATAAAAAATATCTATCATGATCTTAAAAGTAGGTTTTTAAAAAATAATTAAAATAATATCTCAATATTTTATATGTGATTAATGAAAAAATAGTAAATATGATAAAATTATGTGAAAAATATATCAAAAAATATAGCAGACAAAACATCATCTACTTGTCTAGATTCCAACAATTAAAGAGATGTGCAGATATAGTCAACAGATCACTTTCTCTCTCCTTCCTCGTTTTTAGATGACTCTTTCTCTTTTATCAAACTCCATGACTGAAATGTGAATAAAATAAAGTTTTAGATCAAAATATAATATTTTTTTTCAAAAAAAATGACCAAAAATGAAAAACAAAAAAACTTGGGAACAAAAAAAACAAAAAAGAGGCTGAATTTAAGTTTTATTTTCAAATTCAATCCTCAAAGTTTTAATTATTTTTAACCAATATAATTGGATTTATTTTACCAAATTAAACATTAACTCGATATCATAACATTTTTTTGATATCATTAAAAACCGATATTAAGTTAATCAAAATAAATCATCATGCCAAATCCCAAATTAACTCAACATAAAAGAATCAAATTAAAAAAAAAGTAATTGGAACAAAAATTAAAGAAAAAAAAAGAGAGAGAAGGAAAGCATTATATGAGCCCAGAATACTTTCTCTCTTGATCTACCGTCAAAACTGAATGTAGTTAGGTTTCTTTTAATATCTTCAAAAGTTTACATTAAATATAAGCATTTATAATCACTTCAACGAAATTTCTTGACATGTACAATTTTTAATGTGCTCTAAAATTAAAATATAAAAAAATATATTTTTAATATATTAATGTCATTTTCATGATTTTAATATTTTTTTAAAAAAACTCAAATTTCAAAATATATTGTTGATGCATTTCCATTGTTAACATGTTCATTTTAAAATTCTTCATTAATTTGATAAATTAATATTGACATGTGTTTTTTAGAAAAAAATTAAAATACAAGAAAAAAAATTAAAAAATAATAAAAAAAAATCAAAGCGCAAAGCAAGAAAATAAAAAATTAAAATAAAATCAGGTTGATTAGGACATGCACCCAAACATGTACTCAAAAGTTAATATTGTGTAAATGTTTGTGATGGTGAGATGAGTGTTTGGATGGATTTGTGATGTATTAAATGTTATTTATGTTTTGAGTTATATTTATTTTGATTTATTAATATGTTCGTTGAGCATTTGTGGGTTTTATTTTTGTAGGTTAACATAAAAAAAAAAACTTTAAAAGATTTTACAGTTATTATTAAAGAGAAAATGACAATAAAAAAAATATGTTTTCAAATTATTTTGGTTGTAAATTTTCATGGGTTACACTATTAATGAGATTTATCTTTAGAAATTCACTCAAAAGTAATAATATATATATATATATATATATATATATATATATATATATATGTATATTAAATACTAAATTTCGGTCATTTTTATCATGGATGAACATAGCAATGTAAGATAAATAACCTTTTAATGACATTTATCTTTAAAAATTGATTTAAAAGAAATAATAAAATCATTTTAAAAACTATATATTTAATTAATATATAAGTTTTGGTTGTATTTTTATTATTTATGAATCAATATAGAATCTAAAAGTAATTATAAAATCATTCATATGAAGATATTTTTCAAGGCATACTAGACACTTCTTTTTATTAAAAACAAATAACTAAGATGATGTTTATTTTTTCTATTATATAATTAGTTTTTTATTTAAAATCTTTGAAACAATAGTTAAAATTTTTAATTACTGATAAAAATTTAATTTTTCATAATTATCTCTTTTCAACAAATATTTCGTCACCATGTATATACGTGACAACTAATAAAGATTTTATTGATGTTTTAATCATCAAAACTCTAAAAATAATATATTAAAACATGCATATAAAAAAAATTATTAAATATCAAAAAATAGTTTTATTACATAAAATCTAATTTAATTATTACATCATATACTTAGTTGCTTTTTTTACAAAATAGTTTTGATGACTTTTGACATCTCTGAATAAAAGTGATTCATAAAATGTTAACTATTCCTCTCGGCGAAGTCTACAGTTGTTTTTTTTCAAAAAAAAATATAATTTAAACTAAATGATTCATAAACTTTTTTATAAATACATGTGAACCGATTTCCATTCAATTTAAATATAAATTAAACAAGGTGGTTTAAAATAAAAGATTTATAAATAATATTATGCAATGAAATATTAAGTAAATAATTCTTTTAAGGCTACAAGACTAATAAGTAGTGTTTAGTTACTGTCTCGAGACAAAATGAATAGAAACAAGAGAAATAAGATAGAAAATAAGATGGGGATATAATTGAATTTGATAATGATGTACAAGATAAAATGATTGTTATTGTATTATATCTGGTTTTGGTGAACAAGACAAAATAAAATATAAAAATGTTCATTTTACCCTTAATATGTATTGATACTAGACTTACATATTTTAAAAAATAATTAAATATCTTTAAGTTAGTTTGTATTAAGTGTTGAAATCAATAATATTATAATAACACTAGTTATAAAATCAGGACTGACTTGACGGGTTGACCCGGGGCTTGGATTGGTCTGAGTTTAAGAAAGAATAGAGGAATAATTAACTCGACTTGACCCAGACAAAAATCCAGGTAAACCAGGGATAAAACACGGATCAAAAACCCACTGAATTTTTTTGGAAAAAAATTGGTCAAAATAAGGTTGCCATGATTTTTTTTTAAAATAAGTCAACTGGATTGACCATTCCAAACCATGATCTGAACCTTGCCTTTAGTTGACTCTCGGATCAAGTTTTAAAATCATGATAACAACCAATTTTATTCATGCGTTAACTTGATCAACCCATGTTGATCATTCTGACATGTGACCTGAGCCTTACCCCGGTTGACCCCCTAGTTGACTCTTGAATGAATTTTTAACATTATGATAATAATTACTTTTATATTATGTTGACTCGAGTTGATCCTCCTGACATGTTACTCGGACCTTAGAACGGGTCGATCCCCGAATTGGTTTTAAAACTATAATAATAAACATTTTTGTTTTCATGTTGTCCTGGGTCAATGGTCAACTCCACTCATGACTCGGGTCTTGTCTCGGGTCGACCTTCAAATCAGGTTTTGAAATTATGATAATAATTATTTTTATTCTTACGCTAACCCGAATCAACCCAACCCTTGACCATTAACCTCGGCTTTGCCCTGGATCAACCACTATATTGGATTTTAAAATTATAGTAATTATTATTTTATTATTGCATGTCATTCTTAAATGTATTTGGAATTAAAAGTTTTTTAAAATAATATTTTAAAAATAAAAAATATTATTTTTAAAGACATGTCTTCTCTTTACCTTTCATTTGGTAAATACTTAAATTTACTTTAAAATTATTCATATCACATATTTATTTTTAATTTTTTACTTTTATCATTTTAACTAAATACATTTATGTCTTCATTATTTTTATTTTTTCAATCACAGAATGGTAACAAAACGGTAGTACATGATTATACTTTTGGAAAAAGCAGTCATTTTTATATTAAGTTGAAATTATTTTTCCTTGCTTCCGACAACGTGCTTGAGCATAGTGATAGCTAGGCCTCACTTGTATCTGGGCTTCAAAGGAAAGTAGGCCCATACAAAATCGAAGCGCTTGATTTTGGATCTCAACATTAGTGCCTTACGGGCTTGGAATAACCAAGGATTTAGGGATCTTTAGCTGCTGCACAAATGATCCCATAAGATTGATGTATTTTGAGGGAAAAACACATTTATTGATAAAAAAAAAATCCCTTCCTCACGTAAATTGAGTGTTATATTTTTTTAAAAAATTATAATGTAAAAAAAATATTTTAACTTAAAAGTCTAAACTGTTAGGTGAGTTCATAAAATATAATTTATCTTATTTTACAATATATTTTTTCAAATAAAAAACCTCTAAACGTAAAACTTGCACCGATCCATACTAATTTATACTTAATTTTTAAATAAAAATTGAATGGTGAGATTTAAATTCATGACTATTTGGTTAATAAAAATCTGATAACTTGTCAAATAATTATTTTACCTAAAAATTTAAAATTTAAGCTGAGGTTTTAATAATATAATTTTTTAAGAGTTATTTTTATATATAATATATATTTTTAATGATTAAGAAACTTTATTTACTTGGTGGTTTATTCATAATTTAAATTCTATGTTTGTAATTTCATATTATATTTTGGAGATTTACTTACATGCTTTGTGTCCTAAAAGTTGGGTTTGGAATTCCTTATAATCAAATAAATAGAATAAATATATATAAACCACGTGGGAGAGAAGATGATCACGCACGGAACCGACAGCATTAAAAAATTGGATTGTGACCAGGCAGTCTTTGAAACGGGAGTCACGCTCTAATTATGGGACCCACCTACGACATCATGCTACTTTTTTTTCTCCCAATGCTGTCTTCATTACGAGGTGCTTCTAGATGAGATCGGACGGCCAAGAATGGATCTAAATGATTGGGCAATTTGATCACGTCACCAGCTGAGGAGATCTTCGGTTTCTTCACCGGTGATGATGAATGTGTTGGTGGCGGTTTATTCAAAGTTGGACTGGTGGAGATAATTACACTACGTGGAAAGTGTACTGTATATCTCGCTCACACCGAAAACTTGACTAATCCAGGTACCCAATCCCAAAGCCTTTCTATTTTTGTATTTTAGAAGTATTTAAAAAAAATTAATTTTTTTATTTTAAATTAATATTATTTTATATTTTAAAATTATTTTGATCTAAAAATAATTTTTAAAAAATAAAAAAATACTATTTTAATATATTTTTAAACACCTTTATATACAGTTGAAGATTAATACATTGACAAATTTTACTACACATTTTTTTACATAACATTTCAATTATTTTTATTAATGTATATTAAAATTAATATATAGTTTTAAAATTAAAAAAATATTTAATTTATCATCTGAATCAGTCCCTTAAAATCCAAAAAAAAAATACCTCATTAATATATTGATGAATTATGTTTATTTAATAAACTCATAAGCCTTTTTCTCTTTCAAAATCAGTTTAGAAAGTGTTGTCAATTTTTGACAAATTGGACCAATTGTCAGGCTTTTTAACAAATTGGATCAATTGTCGGCTTCTCGATTAATTTCATCAATTTAATGTTTTTAATTTATTAATAAGGGATACTATCAAGTCAATTTACACATCAGTTAAGTTTCGGTATCTATTTATTTTTACATTTTAAAAACACTTTAAAAATATTTATATTTTTATTTATATTTTTTTGTTTTAAATTAATATTGTTTTTAGTATTTTTAGATCATTTTAATACACTAATATTAAAAATAATTTTTAAAATATAAAAAAATATCATTTTAATACATTTCTAAATAAAAAAACACTTTAAAAAATATATTAAAATTATATTTTCAAACAGTTTTTATAACCACAATCAACCCATATTAAAAACGCACTATAATATCATAACAATATATTTTTGAAAAATTAATAAATTAATGGTACAATTACAAAAAAAAAAATCTTTTAAAACAATTACAGAATGTTTTAATGTATATATTGATACATTAAGTATGTTGTGATAAGAATAAATGTATTTATGAATTTTTATAACATTCATGAATATTTATTAATAAACATTCATTAATTATGAACATAAAACACTTATGAGTTATGAATATTCATAAACTATGAACATTAATAAATATTTATATTAATTAATAAATATTAATAAATTAGGAGTAATTAATGTTTTGGTTATGAAGTCTTATAAATAGGTGACTTTTGGTTTTCTAAGTCTTCTTCTTCTATTCTTTCTTTCTATTCCATCTTTTCAAAGTAGTGATATTGGAATCATATGATATTTATTGAAAAAAAGATTTTTTTTGAACCAAATAAAGAATAATAAAGTATTTTCATTATAGTTTAATCTAAATTAATTATAATTAAATAAATATTTTTATATTTTAGATATTATTTCATTAAATCAATTTATTTTTGGATGAGATTCTTGATTTATTTTATGAAAATAACTATTTCATTAATTTTTCTATGTGAACTAGTATCCCATTCCCATTGAATTGAATTCTCCAATTCAATCGCGTGCGTTGACAAAATTACTTCCTCCTAGAATCCCATTCCCATTGAATTGAATTCTCCAATTTCTAGGCAACGACACGTTCATGAATGTGTCTTGTTTTATTGTCTTTTTTATTTTTTAAAGTATTTTTTATTTTAAAATATATTAAAATAATATATTTTTTAATTTTTTTAAATTTATTTTAGATATCAAAACAATCTTAAAACACTAATAATAATTAATCTAATATAAAAAAATTTCAAAAATTTTAAAAATCTCCGGTTAAACCATTAAAATAACCAAAACAGCAAAACTAAAAATCCCAAAAAGAATTAATCAACTCAAAAGGACAATGCTAATTAGGGTCGGATATTTTCGGTTCGGTTCAAACAAAATTAGACCGCGTTCTTGGTAAATGATGGTTTGACTGACAGACAACAGCACCTGTGATGATGAATGTGTTGGTGGCGGTTTATTCAAAGGTGGACTGGTGGAGATAATTACACTACGTGGAAAGTGTACTGTATATCTCGCTCACACCGAAAACTTGACTAATCCAGGTACCCAATCCCAAAGCCTTTCTATTTTTGTATTTTAGAAGTATTTAAAAAACAATTAATTTTTTTATTTTAAATTAATATTATTTTATATTTTAAAATTATTTTGATCTACTAATATTAAAAATAATTTTTAAAAAATAAAAAAAATATTATTTTAATATATTTTCAAATAAAATATATTTTAAAAAATAACCATAATTATATTTTTAAACACCTTTATATATATACAGTTGAAGATTAATACATTGACAAATTTTACTACACATTTTCTTACATAACATTTTAATTTTTTTATTAATGTATATTAAAATTAATATATAGTTTTAAAATTAAAAAATATTTAATTTATCATCTGAATCAGTCCCTTAAAATCCAAAAAAAAAATACCTCATTAATATATTGATGAATTATGTTTATTTAATAAACTCATAAGCCTTTTTCTCTTTCAAAATCAGTGTAGAAAGTGTCGTCAATTTTTGACAAATTGGACCAATTGTCAGGCTTTTTAACAAATTGGATCAATTGTCGGCTTCTCGATTAATTTCATCAATTTAATATTTTTAATTTATTGATAAGGGATACTATCAAGTCAATTTACACATCAGTTAAGTTTCGGTATCTATTTATTTTTACATTTTAAAAACAATTTAAAAATATTTAAATTTTTATTTTTATTTTTTTTATTTTAAATTAATATTATTTTTAGTATTTTTAGATCATTTTAATACATTAATATCAAAAATAATTTTTAAAATATAAAAAATATCATTTTAATACATTACTAAATAAAAAAATACTTTAAAAAACATATTAAAATCACATTTTCAAACAGTTTTTATAACTACAATCAAACCATGTTAAAAACGCACCACAATATCAGAATGATATATTTTTGAAAAATTAATAAATTAATAGTACAATTACAAAAAAAACAAATCTTTTAAAATTTAGTTGTGTTTCAGTTTTTGATATAGTTTGAGAAAATATACTTTTGGATTAAATAAAAATCTTATTAATAATAATAATAAAAAAATTATCCCTATATATAATATAACAAAAATAACAGCCTTCGTGTCAAATTTTTTTTCAAATCTCTTTCTTTTCCTTCTGTCCCTTCTCTCCCTTCCCTTCTCATTTAGGGTTCCGTAACCAATAAAAGCCAATATGCATTGTACATGCTTACTGTATACTATAGAAGTATTATATTAAAGATAAAGATTTTTTTTTAAAAAAATATTTTAATTTATTTAGAGATATTTAAGATTACGATAGAAAATATTTTTTGGTTATTAAGTTCATGTTTGATCAATAATTTTTAGTCTTTAAATGTTTTAATGCATATATCGATACATTAAATATGCTGTGATAAGAATAAATGTATTTATGAATTTTTACAATATTCATTAATATTTATTAATAAACATTCATTAATTATGAACATAAAACACTCATGAGTTATGGATATTCATAAATTATGAACATTAATAAATATTATTTATATTAATTAATAAATATTAATAAATTAGGAGTAATTAATGTTTTGGTTATGAAGTCTTATAAATAGGTGACTTTTGGTTTTCTAAGTCTTCTTCTTCTATTCTTTCTTTCTATTCCATCTTTTCAAAGTAGTGATATTGGAATCATATGATATTTATTGAAAAAAAGATTTTTTTTGAACCAAATAAAGAATAATAAAGTATTTTCATTATAGTTTAATCTAAATTAATTATAATTAAATAAATATTTTTATATTTTAGATATTATTTCATTAAATCAATTTATTTTTGGATGAGATTCTTGATTTATTTTATGAAAATAACTATTTCATTAATTTTTCTATGTGAACTAGTATCCCATTCCCATTGAATTGAATTCTCCAATTCAATCGCGTGCGTTGACAAAATTACTTCCTCCTAGAATCCCATTCCCATTGAATTGAATTCTCCAATTTCTAGGCAACGACACGTTCATGAATGTGTCTTGTTTTATTGTCTTTTTTATTTTTTAAAGTATTTTTTATTTTAAAATATATTAAAATAATATATTTTTTAATTTTTTTAAATTTATTTTAGATATCAAAACAATCTTAAAACACTAATAATAATTAATCTAATATAAAAAAATTTCAAAAATTTTAAAAATCTCCGGTTAAACCATTAAAATAACCAAAACAGCAAAACTAAAAATCCCAAAAAGAATTAATCAACTCAAAAGGACAATGCTAATTAGGGTCGGATATTTTCGGTTCGGTTCAAACAAAATTAGACCGCGTTCTTGGTAAATGATGGTTTGACTGACAGACAACAACACAATCACTTGAATCTTCAAACCGATCCAGAGGCATTCTTTTTTGTTTTTGGTTCTTCTTTCTCTCTTGCATAATACGTAAAAAAAAAATGGTAAAAAACCAAGCATAATACAAATAGATATATTTAGAACGAAGTACAAACCATTTTTTTAAGATTAAAATGAATTTTTTTTTATGTTTTCAGATTGTTTTAATATGCAGATATCAAAAATAATTTTTTAAAAGCAAAAAAATTTTATTTTAATGTATTTATAAGTAAAAAACAGTTTAAACCGCCACTATTATCAAATTTATTTTATACTAGGATTAGTTTTGGGTTATACCAATTGAGTTCGGTTTGATTTAGTCCGATCGGTGAACTTAATTTTTAGTTAATTTTTTTTTTTAATTTTTTTGATTGCGTGGTTGTTTCTCACCCCCACGATAATCACACATATAAAGAAGAAACGGCTGATAGTTTGTTCCGAAAGTGTTTTTTTTTTTCCTCTATATTTGGTCAAAAATCCAGACACCACTCCCTCGCTCCCAGTATTAACTGAAACTCCTACGTTTATTGAGGGAAAGAAAACATCAAAAACAGAAAAGAAGTTTTCTTGGCTAAAATACGCATTAACTTTTATAGCCCTATAAGACATTTTCAACTTCAGTCCCCGTAGTTTAGAATCTTTTTAAACCTTACTGATATAATATTTTTCAATATTGAACAATAATCTAAAAGATAGGTCCAATGTAAGGTTTCTGTTTGTTATTATGTTTTTAAAATGCTTTTCAAAAAATTTAAATTTTTTTATTATTTTACTTCAAATTATTTTGATGTGTTAATATAAAAAATGATTTTTTTAAAAATAAAAAATATTATTTTGATGAATTTCAGAATAAAAAATACTTTGAAAAGCAACCAGTACTATATTCCCTAACACCCCTTCAAGGTTTACGGGGATAGGGGTTATATTGAAACTTTTTGAAAGTTAATATTAAGAAATTTAGGAAACTTAAAGGATAGAAATGAAACATTATTGAAACTATAGGAGTCAAAATAAAGCTTATGCAAGATTGTAACCGGTTCTTTATTCTCTTTATAACCTTAATTATTATTTTTTGTATTTAAGAACTGACTTGTAAATACACGTAGTCTGTCCATCTCCCTTTCTTCTTCTGTTTCTACAACAGGTTTATTCTGTTTCTTGATTCCTTCAATGGCAAACTAATGAATTTGAAGTGTTAGTATTGTCTCTTTCCTTGTTCTTTGCTGTTGTTGTACGGGTCCAGCTGTGTTTCCGTGTGCCATGCCCTTTAAGTAATTCTTTCTTTCCGTTGAGAGATTTTTATGGGGTCTTTCATTGATGCAAATCTTGAGTTCCCTCTTTTGGGTTTTGCTTCTTATTTTGTGTTCTCTGTAAAGAAAACTGATGCTAATATTAATAAATAAATAAATGATGGTAGTTGTTGATGTGCTATCTACGATACAAAAATGGTCTTTTTTATTGATAGTTTTATTCAAGTTAACTTGGTTGTCAACTGTGAATCGAATCTTTTTTTTTTTTTTGGATTTAGGATCTATAATGAGATTATTTGCCAATATTTTAGCATGTTTGAGACCTAATAAAAAAAATATATATTTAGTTGCCAATAACTTTCTTGATTATTTAACACTGATTAAGAAATGAAGAATTTTCAGCTAATTGTTTAATCTTTATTTGATTTACTGTTTCATTTTGGCCGATTTTATTGATGCATCGTTTCCATCTCTTGAGTATATTTTAGTTCTCTATCATTTGATTCATGTTGTGAAGCTTTTTGATTGTATTACGCAAGCGACAAGGTGATTCTCATGGTTTGCTCTGTTGTTGTTTGTTGATCTGGCAGCTTATACTGGTCAAGGTCCAGGGTTCGGAATTTTTTGAGGAAAATCCCTATCGTAGTATACAAGGGG
>Ga0325403_1004868_pt1 | contig 12563 bp, 10 predicted proteins | sample PopdelMetagenome_19_FD_205665 | JGI IMG/M metagenome (GOLD analysis project Ga0325403, IMG submission 205665) | Populus deltoides microbial communities from Bellville, Georgia, United States - Xylem-PdKOR-R4 | ecosystem: Host-associated > Plants > Phyllosphere > Stem > Wood/Secondary xylem...
TACTGGAGGGAATGCCATACTCGCTACACCCAAATACAATAGCACATTGTCATTCCTTCGACTTGGAGTGGATGGAAATGTGAAGGTCTACACTTACAATGATAAAGTGGACATAGGGGCCTGGGAAATCACCTTCACTCTCTTCCCTGGTGGTAAACCTTGACCAATCAAGTTGCTTACAAATCCTACTCATGTGGGTTACATAAAGGCTCCTAATCAATAAGGCAAGCTAGTAAAATGGGGTCACTGTTATTTTGTTCCATAGATAAAGATTGGAAGGTTTTTTTTTTTTCTTAGTTGATTGTCGACTACACTAATAAATGAGATTTTTGTATTTCAGAAAGGGTACGCACTTTCTACAAAAATTTGAAAGGAAGCCTATAGTTGGCCAAGAAGAATAAAAAGGAATTGAATTGTTGTTCTTGACATTGTTATGCTAGAATATAGATAAGATAATTATTGATGAATGCATTATGAAGAAAAATCTGAATGGGTTTTTGGTGTTTTTCCCTTATACAGGGGGGGTGGGGGTGCGGGGCCGTGTCTTATATTCTTTGAGAAGATGGATGAATCAATTAGATAGACATGTATTTTTGTACTCTTATAATATATGATGAAATTAAAAATGGAATATGAAAATGGAAAGAAAATTGTTGAAATGTATTGTTTAAAGAAGCCACCCTTGAAAGAAATGAAGAAGAAAAGGGAACCAAAGTTGTTAATAAACAATTATGACAATTTTATATGTATGAATTACATAATGAGATTGATGATCGTGTAAATGAAAGGGGATGTACCTAAGAAAACATTAAATTTCTGTAATATTAATTTAAAAATTGAAATTAAAATAAATGTATTGGAATTCAGAGTTTTCTTTTTAAATTGCGGTTAAATGGCGTAACATATGTGTTCATGTTGGTGCAAAAGAGGTAGTAGGATCCATCAAGCAACAGGGGTTACAACACGAGCATAAGCACCAAGTAGGTGTTTTCACCTCCATTATGTACATGAAATTTCTTAGGGTTTGCATAATTAAATAATTAGTGTAAATTTTTTATTTAACATTTGTGACATGAGTATCAATATGAAAGTAAGTTGCTAGACTAGTTAACCATATTGGGGCTAGTGGCATTCGTGTTTAGATGATTGAGATACAATAACTAGACTAGCTTACCATGTTGGAGTTAGCAGCATCCATGTTTGGATGACCATGATATAATAACTAGACTATACGTCCATATTAGGGCTAGGGGATCTATGATTTGATGTTTGAGATATAATAAATGACACGATCAAAGAGTTGATATCTTATCTCAAGTGCAGGAGTGTCAAAGTAATAAATAATCCGACAAGACCGGGGTCGATCCATAAGGAGGTCAACTATATAAATTATAAATAATATCTATAATTTAACAAAGAGTTAAAGAGATCTTTGAGATGTGAGATTAATATGAGGATTAAACAATGATAAAAACAATTGTCAAGGTTAGAGGATCCCATAATAGTATTAGAAATAAGTATAGTATGAACTCTTTTTATTAATTAACTGGAAATCACACACAAAGGAGGTTCCAATCGGATTATTTATCCTTAATAGTTCATTATAAATTTTTAACATGAACATATTAATTATCTTATATTAGTAACACCATACTTTTAAATATTGTCAGGAATTCATAATGTTAACTTATGTTAACAACAAATCAAGTTTCTTTCATAGCACAAGTGTAGGTTATACCATACGATTGGCTATAAAAGTGTCAAGCATTTGTTGTACCAAGTGTTATACAACACAATTCTAGATTAACCATTTAAAAGCAAGGTATTAAGAATTAATAAGATAAAAAGATAAAACATGTTAATAACAAACTTTCTTGGATATAAACATTGAAGTCCATATTGAATTTATATTATCTATATTCTAACACCATTAGTGAAACCTTTTCACCTTGACAATATTAACTTAGCTAGACATTATGAAGAAGAGAAACATAAATAAATAAGAGGAGAACATGATTATATAAGTATAGTAAAGGAAATGAAAGGCATAAACAAGAGATTAAGGAAAATATAACATTAAAAAAAACTTGAACATTACAAAGAGAGAAAGCAATAAAATGATCTTGATCTGAAAACCAAGATGCCTAAATGAAAGGAAAATACCTCATTTTATAGGCTAAAATTCATAACTATTTCTTTGGTAATTGATTATTGATGTAGTGGCCAACTATTGATTTAGTGGACTTGGTGGACAGCAGCACTCAAGCATTTTGGCTGGATAAAATGTCATTGATGCAATCATAATTTGGCAAAGTGTTTTTCATGAAAGTTGTTGGAAATAATCTCCTATTTCCATCCACAACATTTCAGAGCATTTGGATCACTATAACTTGAAATATGGCTAAAATACTGAGTAATGCTTCTGGTGGACGTGGTGGATAGCCCTCAAGCTCTTGTTTGGATGAAATGTCATTGCTAATATCAGAATTCTAGAACTCTAGCTATAGGTAAATTTCTGAGCAGTGTTTGGGCTGGATTGTAGGACAGATTCTGAATTCTCTTTTGTGGCCAAGCTTTGAATTTGAAAACTGCAGATTTAGGTCTTCCATTATTCATGAACGTTGTAGGTCTATTTCTTCGATTTCTTGCCATATAAACCAAATTGAAATCCAAGATCTACAGCTCCAGATATGACCCAATGACTAAATAGTGTTTCAATTTGAATTGAATCAGCATCTCTTTTCTAAGCTTAGCCTTTTCTTTGTCCTTTCACTTTCAATAGTTAATCACATCAATCAATCCTTTGAATTATGAGATATGCCTGCATTTAAAATGAGCATTTACCATAACTTAAAGTTATCTTATATTATCAGACTTGTTATTATAAAACATGCTCTAGTTAAGGAGTTATTGATACTTCAAGTGCAAAATGATGATATAAAACCTTGATAAAAATACATTTTTAAGTACTAATCAATGAACGCACTAGTTATCCATGTTGGAGTTAGTGGCATCTATGATTAGATTCTCGAGATAACATTGTTTAAATTTTTTTTGGAAGAAGTTATTTGACCATTAGGGAGTTTGAACATGTTGTTAGGATATAATATAAACATGATTGATATGCATGATTTAAGAACATGGAAATGAATTAAATTGTTTTAAGGAATGAACTAATAGGTAAATTAGTTATGCATGAGACTAATTATTAAATATTTTTAATTCTTTCTAATAAAATGCAATAACCAAAATATTTGGCAGGTACATCTCATTCCAGGGCTGATTAGTAAACCATTTCTTTTTACTTTTATTTAGATTTAAACATGTAATTCATATAATATCAAAATAATATGTAACATAATTTTATATTTTTTTGGGATCATATAACATATAAATTCACACTAAAACCAACTATCTATAATACTTTTGATTATTTTTTGAACAAATATTGATGTGTATGTTGATGTAGACAACATAATAAAAGTAATCTTAATTTCAAATTATTAATGTTTTGTGCATCACAAAAAATTGTATATACTTGGAGACCCTGATTCAATGAGATGAGATAAGGTCTAAGATGATTGGACTATGATTTGTACTGATGAATGATTATGAGAAAGAAGTTTGTCGATAACTTGGTACGGTTTAAATATAAAGGAAACTCTATTGAAATTTTGGTAAGTTTATAAATAGATAAATAAAGCATGCCTTTGGAATGAATGAAATTGAAAACAAAAATCACCATAGTTTGAGGATTAACCTAGCTAAATAATAGTCATATGGTTATGTATTTGAGAAATTATGGTTGTTACATGGGAGATGCCTACGATGTATAGGTGACTTTTATAACGTCTCATAGTGATAAAAAATAGCCAACCTATGTTTGATCCTTATTCTTTTTTTATTTTTAAATTGGTTTTCTGTTTTTCAATTTTATCTTCAATATTGGATTGGATGAGAATTAGACTTCATGATTTTTTTTAATGCGGTGATCCTAGTCTCATGACTTAGGTCACCGCTATGAAATGTTAACACGAATTGACATTGATATTTTTTTATTTTATTTTTCACATCAATTAGTTTTTTTAATTTCATCATTTAATATTGGATTTATTATATATTGAACTTTTTTATTTTTTTTGGCCCAACCTTATGACTTAGGTTACGAGTTTATCATGCTAACTTGGATTGACTTAGGGATTTTTTGTGTTATTTTTTTTTCAGATTTCATTCTTTAACATTGAATTATCTTAAAATTCAACTTCGTAGTTTTGTTTTTATGGCAAGCCTTATTTTTTAACATGTCATCATCATCATTCTTTCTTCTCTTTAGATTGGGTATATTTACTATCATTTCTTTTTATATATATATCATCATCATCTTCATGGTCATTATATCCTCTCCGAGTCTTTTGCTATGTCAATTCCTCAAGCTTTTTGGTCTTCTTGCATCTCCGCGAGGGCCGACCTGTGACATCGTCATTTGGGTCATCCAACCCCTCGCATTTAGGCCAAATTAAATTTTAATTATATTTAAGAATTAATTTGAGTCTAATTGAAGGATTTAATTAAGTGCAAGGACTTAATTATACTTTAAATTGGTCAAATTAATTTTATTTGAGGCTTAATTGGTGAAAAATTAAGTTTGGGAGCCTAATTTAGGCTTAATTGAGGAGATTGAAATTTTAAGAGACCAAATTTAATTTTTACCAAGTTAATTGATTGAAATCAGGGGCCAAATTGCAAGAAAATTGAAGTTTTGGGGTCAATTAGGGGCTGGATTGAAGAAATTTGCAGCCAAGGACCAATCTGCAAAAGGCGCCACAATTGAGGGGCTTAATTGACAAAAACCGGGGGTGAAATTGAAGAAATTGAAAGTTTGATGGTCAATTAGGGGGTAAATTGACAAAATCCGAGACCAAGGACCATATTGCAAAATGCACGTAACTTAAGGGTTCCAATTGAAGGTCATTAGGGGCTTAATTGCAAACATTTAGGGTCAATTAGGGGTTCAATTGAAAGCAATTGAAAGAGGAAGGACTGAAATGAACTTTGGCCAAAACAGAATCCTGAACACTATTCATTATCTTCTTCTTTTTTCCCGGAAAAAACTGGTTCAGTCACCTCCTTTGCAGGTGCATTTAATGCACCTAACGTCCACCAAATTTGTCAAAACTTGCACAAAACTGATCACTAGACATCCCTTTACGTCGGGGTATGGTCTTCACCGGCTCACTGGCAAATAACCGGACGTGGCACCACCCCAAAGAGGCCAACTCAGGCAGCCTGCAGCTGCAGATTTGACAATTTGACAGTGCACCATGTCTACTTTGAGCCAATGGTTGGGATCCTTCCCATCTGAATCAAGAGCTGAAATTTTTCTCCATTGTAGACAAGATTTCCCTCTTCCACCGCCTATAAATAGAGGTGGATTTGATGGCCTGAGGGAGGAGAAAATCGGGTCCAAAATAAGCCAAAAAAGCAGCTTCTCCCCTGTTTTTTTTTCTTCCAACCAACGTTCTCTCTTCTCTCTCTCTCTCTCCCGCTGCTTCTTCAGCCCTTGAAGACCCTACATAAACCTTCCTCCTCCACCAACAGATGGCATCTCAACCTCACCATGAACCCAAATCCTCACCGGCGATAGGCACAACTACCGCAGCTCTCTCTCTTCTCCTTCCAGCCTTTCTCTCTCCTCTGCAATTTCTTCTTCTTCCTCCCATAGCCGACTCCGGCCACCATCACCTCCGCCGACGCCTCCTAAGCCACCAGCCGAACCACCTCATCACGTCCGAGACCGCCACGCCAGGCAACTTCCTTCTCCTTGCTTTGCCTCTTGCTTCCTCGGCGTGGCCGCTGCACGCAGTAGCTAATTAATTAACCCATGTTTTGGGCCGGGCCAATTTCGGCTCGACCCTCTTTTTTAAAAAAAAAATTCAAAAAATTTCAAAAATCATTTTAAAAAAAAAGTGATTTTCTCAAATATTTTTCTACCAATTTTGCAAAATATCGGATTGTATATTTACATTGTAAAATACAACTTTGGTATTAAAATACCCGGTTTTCTCCAAAATATTTCAAAAAATTAAAAAAAAGAAAAAAATACTTTATTGCATACGGCCAAATTCTAAAATTTTTCCAAGCATATTTTTCATAAAAAAAATTGCATCTTTTTCATGTTTGTTTTTTCTAAAAAATCCAAAAATGGATATCGTAACCAGTTTATGATTATCCATTAGAATTTGGCCAACATGTCAAAAAATCTTTGTCCAATCTTTTTTTTAAGATCTAAATGTAGACTTTAATATTAGTGAGGTGCAAAATTACACGATAAAGTACACCCTCAAGTATTAAAGATACAAGGTGTAAAAATACGATGCTAAAATTCAGACTTTAGAACGGTTAGGATTTAACCCAATAAGGTAGAGACTCTCTCATGAAGAGAGATTTGCCTTGAGCCTTAGAGAAGACCAACGAATAGAAACCCGACTTAGAAAAAAACAATCAAACAACAATGCAGCTTACCTTAGGTAGGGTGCACTGGGGGTGATGTGTCTTCCCCTTACACAACCAGTCCCTTACTCAGACTCTCGCAGACCATAGGTTCCTAGTGATCATAATACTAGGTGGTGACTCCTAAACATTAATCATAATTTTATGATTAAATCTAAAAACCCTTCCCACACACAACACCTCACAACAGGAGGCACGACAGGAGCCTCCACCGTCGCCAGACGATGTCGCGCCCCTTGCGACACCTTTCACAAACTCAACTTGCCTTTTGCTCATCCACCTTTAGACTCGATTCTTGAAATCCTTGCAATTGTTCAACTAAAATGGCCTAGGACCCCACCATGATATTCACATCTCTTATCTGGATTATACCACCTAGGAAACGATTGTTGCATGGGATTTGACAGAATCGGGGCAATAAGTCTCAAGCCTAATAGATAATGTTAGACAAACTCAAGTCACATAGGAATGTCAACCTTTGACAAAGACATTTGAGCAGTTGATGCTACAACGAGACCTGACTAGACTACATAACTAAGGTTTCCCACTTTCAAAGTCATCTCTCATCATTATTCTGGAATCCATGACAGAACCTTCAATCTTTCCCCTTTTCATAGCTTGTTCAATTCTTTCAGCAATCCTCATAACTTCATGGAAATGTTGAGCTGAGCTTCCTATTAAATACTTATATTAAGGGGATTGAAAGGTGTTGGCAAACAACATCACCATTTATGTATCCATTAGTGGAGGTTGAACATATGTTGCCTTATCTCACAATCTTTGTGCATATGCCCTCACAGACTCTTAGTTTTCCTTCTCCATAGCCATTAAGATGGTTCTATCAGGAGTAGTTTCTAGATTAAATTTATACTGCTTCAAGAAGGCATCTACCAGGTCTTTCCATGTCTTGATCTTGATATTGTCTAGTCTCATGTACCAGCTCAAAGCGGATCTAGTGAGACTGTCTTGGAAAAAATATATCAGAATCTTATCGTTATGGATCATTTCAGCCATCTTGTTGTAGTCTAACCAGAGATGTATGAGCATTCTAGTTCGGTATACTTAACGAAGTCCGACTCTCTAAACTCCTTTGGCACCATAATATTTGGAACCAAACAAATTTCAGTTGCTATCACAGGGTGAATCAGATTATTTCCTTCAACTGCTCTGAATCTTTCTTCTAGGGCAACCCATTTATCATCACCCGTGGGATTGATAAATCTATTTTCAGAAAGTCTTTTCGTTGTTGGATTCATAGTGATCTGAGCTTGACTTGGATAGACAGCTACGAAAGGGACTAAATGATTCCCAGTTATTGAGTCTGCCCCCATGTTCTGAGATGTGTGAGGGACGTGGATTAATGGTGTTTTCATAGGAGGTTGTGCAGAAATTCTTAGAGCTCAGCACTTGTTTAAGCAGATCTGTAAGTCTAGCTATTTCACCTTTGATGCTCTTAATTTCATTTTGATAATGGGCCTCCAACTGAGCTCTTTCTTCATTTTTTATCTTTCAGGTGTAGTAAAGCTTAGGTGAGGGACTTATGTTTCAACCTGACAACATGTATGATAAATGCATGAGTATGCTTCTATATGATGAGCTCGCCTTTCCAAGGTTGACACATAGTTGTAATCCTTGCATAATGATATAAAAAATTTTATTCTTGCTCTACAACAAAAATTTCCTGAGTAACGGCCAATGTGTGAACCACAAGTCTTAAGTTCAAGATGCTTTAATAAAGGTTTTCCTTCATGCAAAACAAAAGGTAACACACACAACCTAAGGACAGGTTCTATTCATTAAGTGAGACAAAGGTAGGTTGACTATCTAGTCTCAAAAGGGGTCTCATATCTGTCTAGTGACGATCTTCGTAAAGATAGTATAGGGGCGTTGTGAGAAATGGTTAAGGCACATATGCCTGCCATTACCAAGCAGACACTTAGATATAAGTTGGGTGTTTCACGTATCTGAACCCTAACCAATAGTCATAAGGCAGATCAATAATCCCTCACCTAACTTAGAAGCTTGTGTGTGCTTTCCAAAAATTAAAGTATGTGATGCATGAGGCAATTCTATACAATGCATGAAAATATATGTACATAAATTAAAGCGTGTAAGAAAGCTTAGTTGACAAGGTCCCTAGAGGAGTCGTCATTCTGTCGCACATGTGCGGCGTCGCGATAATCGAGTCCACTCTCAAATCCTAATGTTGGTATCTTGGAAAAATCAAGAAAAATAGAGAGACAAGGAATTCTTGTCTTTTATCTGTAGAAAGTAGGAATGAGAGTCGCCACCTAGTGTTTTGGTAACTAGGAACCTTAACTAGTCTTAGAGATCGGGTACGGGGACTGGTTGCGTAATGGAAAGGTATTAGCACCCCAATTATGCCCTACCTAAGGTAAGCTACATTGTTTTATTGTCTGATAAAATCTAAGGTCTTGTCATTTTTTCTAGTTGTTGGTCCCTCTATGGTTTAAGAAAAGTCCTCCTTGCTAAAGAGATCCTTATCTTATCGGGTAAAACCTAACCGTTCTAACGTCAACAAAAGAATTTAATATCTGGAATACATCTTACGTATAAGGTCCTAACCCCAAATACTAAAAGAAAACAAAATAAGTTTTTTGGAATTTTTAAAATATTGGCTTAGTTCTCGTGACTTTAATAAACTGGTTATTAGAGCCAAAATGCATACTAATACATATTTTTTCAATTTTTGTTATATGAAAATATGATATGATTTTTTTTAGATACTTGGCCGTATGCTTGAAAATATTTATTATTTTTTTATATAATTTTTTAATGTTTTGACGAAAACTAGGTATTTTAATACTAGATTTGTATCTTTACGATATAAAAATACAAACCAAAACTAAGCAAGATTCAGTAAAACAAATTACATAAAATCATAGATTTTTTGAAATAATTTTTGAAGAAAATTTTTTTTCTCAAACGGGCCGGACTAGACTGAGGATCCAACCCCAACTGGTTACTGTGCCTGTGCATAGTAACCAGCCCAAATACAATTACCTGGTTACTATGCTCATGCACAGTAACAGGGTAATTATTTTTCTTGTATTGCAGAAACGTGCACAGTACACGTTTTGCATGCAAGAAGATGCAATGTGAAACAAAGACGAGGGGAAGAGAATTACCTGGAATGGAAGTGTTGTCGTTCATGGTGCTGGTGGCTCACGGTGGCATTGTTATCGCGGCAGCTGGCTGTGGTGGCAGACACTGATTCTCCTTCTTCTCTCCTATGCTTTGTTGTACTATCTTCTTCCTCTGTTTTTTTTTATTCCAACTGTCAACAGTGTTCTTGCCTCTTTGTAGTGGCTTCGTGGAGGTGCTGCTGGTGTTAGCGGTGCTACTAGTGGTGGGGAAGAGGAAGATTGGCGATGGTTTGTGGAGGACTTTGCTTCGATTTCTCCGTATTTTCTTCTTCCACCTCCTCCTTTCTGCTTGTGCTTCTTTATGCTTCATCTGTTCTTTGTCCCTCTCCCCTTTCTCTTTCTCTCTTAGATTCTTTCTTTTCCCTATTTCTTCTGTTCCCCTTTCTGTCTTTTTTTTCTTTTCTCTTTGTTTTTTTTTCTTTTCTTCCTCTTCCCTCCTTGCGTCCGTCCTCCGTTTCAAAACTTCCCCCCTCTCCTGTGTTCGGTCCCTTCTCTGGCTTTTATAGCTAGAGAATGCATGCATTTTCCATGATAATAAAGACATTCAGGACCGTTATTGCTGAAGTAATGGTAACAGTCGGCGATGACAGGGGCGCCCGTTTTTCTCTGGCTTTATTGCCGAATAAATGCCATACGTTTCAGTAACGTATTGCATCGTGACAACTGAGGCTAATTGTTTCTTCTTCTTCCTGCTGAAATGGCTTCCCTGGTGTAATGAAGAAGGCGATGAACAGTAACGGTGCTGTTTTGAGATGTGAAATGACTATTTTCAGTTTGGTCACTCAAGTTCTGAAATTTTGTAATCAAGTCCTTGGATAAATTGTAATTGGACCCCTGAACTTTAATTTCTTTCCAATCAAACCTTCCATAAATTCAATTAAACCTTCAATAAAATTTAATTAAGTTCATAAACATCTGATTTTGGGCTTTTCTTCCTCAAATTGAATTTTCCTTGTCAACAGGGCTCTCATTAGTCAACAATATACTGTCAAATTTCAATTCTTGTATTTTTAAACCTCCTCAACCAATTTCTAGCCATTTTATGGGCATTCCAAAATCCTTTTCTCACTTTTATTATTTTTTTTGGATTTCTTCCAAATATTTTTTGATATATATATATATTTTTTGTATTTTCTCATTTTTTGTGTGGGAACCCAAAAATAGGTAACAACAACCATCTCAAAACAATTTAATAAGCTTAAATAACAATTAATAGCATAATTCTGAATAAGAAAAAATAAATACTTGAATGTAAAAGAATTACAATGATAACATCACTTTTCACAACTTATTAATAGAGATGGTGTGTATCCCTTTTGAACCAAATTTAGGAGTTTAGTTCATAGTTGCTGGAAATTGATAAAAGCAGTGAAGAAAGGAATTTTTTTGGACCCTGTGTTAGCTGAGTTCTGCTCTATTTATCATTCCTTTTGTCTGCCAAATTTCTTCAAGATTATTCTCTAATTAGAAGTCTTCATGATACTTAATTCTTTCTTTTTTATCTGGTCCTGAAGGTTGGATAAATCTGTCAGAATTTGTGTTGAAAACTGACTCTGCTGCTGTCACAACTCTACTGTAATTCTAACTCTGCTCCAAACTTAGACTTTGTTTCTGACTTGGTTTCTTGAAATATCCAACCATCCCAGCTGTATTTATTCATTCATGGCATGTTAGATGCTTGATTTGTATCTTTCTTGGTTCCTAAGACCCACTGTTTTTATGTCAAACTCTCAGTCATAGTAGGATGTTCGACAACGTTAGTTTCCTGATCAGATCAGGAGATCCATCTCGTCCTTCAGATTGTGTCCGGAATTTGGCCTTCAAAAATATTTTATCTGACTTGGAGTCTCGCATCAAAGTTGTAGGCCTGGATATGTAAATGAATTATATGAATTCTACGTTCTCATTCGAGAACTCTAACTTGGTGAAACACTTGTCATAAGAAGCTAGGTCCAAAATATAAAATGCAGAATTTCTTATCATTAGCAATTAATTCACAAAGTCTCTTAAGTATGCCAACTCATAAAAATAACTTCCAATAAACTCAAATAAGCTCAAAATACATTAAAAAGCATAGTGTAAAAGGAGTAAAAATATATGCATGCTTTTCACTTATCAAATTCCCCTACACTTAGCTCTTGCACGTCCTCGAGCAAAATTTTAATTTTACTTTTTCAATGTCAAAAATGTAATGCCATCAACAAACAATAATTAAATTCTTAAAACAACATAACATATCATTAATGAAATTCCAATCACTTTAAAATTGTTTATCAAGCATTTTTACTTCACAATAAAACAACTAAATAATAGACCTCACATGAATAATCGTTCAATTCTCATTTGTTTAAAAGGTTAGTGTTTCACTCCAATGGAAATGATCTACCATAAGCTTGCAAATCATCTCACTCTCCACCATTAAGATTACATGCATTTCACAAATCATAAAGGTCTTTCCAAAGGTTGTAATGTGGCTTGGTTCAAGGTAGGAAATCTTTGGTAAGGTTGTTTAAAAGCCGTCAAAACTAATGAAACAAAATACCCCCAAACAAGACATAGAATGTTAAACACTTCCTCCAGCCATTTTGAACTGGGCAACAAATAAAGCTACATTATCCTTTTTTTTTTGGAAAATTGATTGTCCAACAGAACAGATTTTGGTTTAAACTAAAGGATAATCTTTTACCTTTTTAAAACTTCAAACCTTCAGAAGACCTTTTTTTTTTTCTGTACATGACATAACCTTTCTTAAAACACCCCTCACACTTATTTCATTTGTTCCCATGCTTTTATAATGATGTATGATGTTCCATTAGTTCTACGGCTTGGGTGAGACACTATGTGGTTTACGACTTGCAATGTGGGTTTATAATCAAAGAAAAAGTC
>Ga0325403_1004869_pt1 | contig 12563 bp, 11 predicted proteins | sample PopdelMetagenome_19_FD_205665 | JGI IMG/M metagenome (GOLD analysis project Ga0325403, IMG submission 205665) | Populus deltoides microbial communities from Bellville, Georgia, United States - Xylem-PdKOR-R4 | ecosystem: Host-associated > Plants > Phyllosphere > Stem > Wood/Secondary xylem...
ACCTTCATACCTAGTGAAGCAGCTAGTTTCTTTATCATATTTAGCTGCATAGTTTCATGTTGCTCTCCCTCCATTTGTCTTATTGTCTCTGCTTTGAGAGGGAAGAGTATGAGCATGGATTATTGAGAGGGGTTAATATAGGAGGAATGGTTTGCTTAATTGCAGAATCAAGTTTTTCTATTGTTATTTGAGATTTTTATTTACTGGTATACAGCTCACTTATAAAATCTCTCTCTAAATTTTTTAATAATCACTATTTTTTAGTTTCTTGAATGATAATTATTAACTAGGAGAGTGAAGTGCCCGTAAGATTAGCCACGGGGATAAATGAAGTCTAGAAGATTGGCTTTTTTAAGTATCCATTCATAAGACCACTGGGCTTAATTCTTGAAGAGTTCAAATGTAGTTAGTGTTTTTCTTTCAGTGTTGATGAGTCAATTGGAAAGTTGGTGCTGCATTCTCCAAGTCAACAGATCTTCATATGAGGTAAGGCTATTTCGATGATCATGGCCAGCTTATATTCCCTTTAATTTCATATAATTGATCCTGGTTGATCTATTTCCATGTATGTATATCCTTACGTAATTCAATTCTTGTGAAGTAGCAAGATTCTTATTTCTCTCTTGGTTTCCTACACTCTACATAAAATGGAGGTAGGCATTGATGGAACTAGGATAATGCTAACTCGGATGGGTTCCATGTAGTCTATGCTTTTTTGCTGGTAGGCATTGATGGAACTAGGATAATGCTAAGTCGGATGGGTTCCATGTAGTCTATGCTTTTTTGCTTCAACCAAGTCAATTATTTGAAATTAGTCGTTGTCCTGGGCTAGGTTTCAATCAAGTATGATGAGCCATTGAAACAAATGGAGAGATTCGCGCATTGTTGGAAGCTTTCAACATGTAGCCTGGCATGAAATGGGGTAAGAGATGGCCATTTTGTTCTCTCATTTCTTTATTCTTTCTTCGCAATATTGCATGGTTATGTCATGACTTGGATGCTTCATCGCTGGCATGTTTTCTAAATTCTTTAGTTTTCACTTCAATCTTTTTCCCTTCTCTCGTTTAAAAGATCCCTAAATGAAAGAACCTTAATTCTCGACTCCCTCGATCATACAATCGTTATCATATTTTTATTTTTCTTGAAAATCGCAAAAAAAGTTTTCTTTTCTTTCCCATCTAAAAAACGCAACTTGTTTTGGCATCACACAAGATCCTCTCTTCTGCTTCAATCTTTGGCATCACAATTTCTTGAAATATTGTCAGGATTGACAGAGAGCGACCTTATGGCAAGTGTAAAACCACTACCACAGTAAATAATCATTCATTTTCTAAAATTAATTTAAAATTGCCAACACAATTAATTTGTAATGATAACTCAATTTTATATCTTTCGCTATGCGTTATGTTATTATGTTATTTTTTTTATTACAATGTATTTAATTTTAAATATTTTATTGAGTTAATTTATTTTTTCAATTTCATCTCTTAACACTTGATTTTTATATATAATTTGGTTATTATTTTTTTAATTAAAATGTATTTGGTCTTGAATTATTTATTGAGTTTTTTTTCATACATTTACACTTGATTTTTGTATTAAATTTTATTTTCATTCTTTTAGTTATGGTGTGTTTGGTCTTGAATCCTTAATTAAATTAATTTGACTTTGAATTTTATCCCTTGATATTTTTTTTGTATCAAATATGATCCTCACTCTTTTTATTGTTAATTTTAGTTGTTCTTATCCTTTTCTTTATTAAAAATATTTCTCAATTTCATCCTTTATAATTTGATTCTTTTTCTTTTCAGGTCTATATTTTTTAAACCACTTCTTTTTGTAATTTATTTTTTCAAGTTTATCTCTAATTATTTTAGTTGGTAGGGGATTTTGCATTGTTATTTTTTCAGATTTGCCTTTTATGCTATGATCTAGCCTCATAGTCCATGTCACCCGGTTCTTATAGTTGGATAGAGTTGGTTTCAGTCATTTAAAAAAAAATCCATTCATCATCATTAAGTTTGTTGAAAATTGGTTTTTTTATTTTTTATTATTTTGTAAATATGATTTTTCATTGTAATTTTTCCTTTCAATTCAATATTTGATGATATTTAGGGTTTGACCATCAATGTTTGATTTCTAATTTTTTCATCCTTCACCCTTTTTTTATCAAATTTTAATTTTTATTCAATTTCATCCTTAGATTCATAATCTTGATTTTTTATTTTTTTAAAATTTGATTCTCATTCTCTTGGTTTTTATTTTCTATTTTGGATTCATTTGTTAATTTTTTTTTTCAATTTTGTCATTCAATTCAGAATTTTTGTTTATCCTCTTAGTTTTTTTTTTTTTCAAGTGAGGTTCGTACTCTCTCAAATGCTTTTTTTAATCCTTTAAATTTTTTGTTTCATCATTCAATATTTTGTTTATAGATATTTGATCTCCTCGATTTTTTTTTGTTTTTTCTATGTCCTGCCCAGGAGTAAATCTAGGACAATTATGGGGTCACAAGTTGAGTGGGTTAACTTGAGTGAACCCAAGTCAACCAAATTTTTTTTTATGTTATAAAAAAGTCAAAATGATACCATTTTGAAAAATAAAAAAAGGAAAGTTTTGACCTTATTTTGATTGGATTTTTCACGGGTTAACAGAAACATGGTTTAACCCAGGTTTTTGGCTGTCTTACAATTGATTAATGTTCCATAAGTTTATTTTGATGATCATTATTTTTTTTAATTTTTCTTTTCAATGAGGTTTTTCCTATCTCATGATCCACGTGTAAGGTTTATTCGGGTGACCCAGGTTTTTTCTAATGTTGCTTTTTTCATCATTTTTTTATTTTATCCTTCAAAAGTCAATTATTTTTACAACTAAACTTTTTTTTCTATTTTTCTTTATATTGAGTTATCATATCCGTTTGGTTCTACTCGTGAGTTTTGACAACCACACTTGGTTTTGTTGGTGTTTTATTTTTTAATATTTTTTTCGTAATATTATCCTTATACATTTTTATTTCAGGGGATTGTCGATCATTTTTTTTTAGCTCTTTTTCTATAGTATTGAGTCTTGGTTTTTTTTCATTCTTTAAAATCTAATAACAGCGCTTGGACATCTTTTTTTACACTACAGACAAAATCAGTCCAGCCCACAGCAATCGAATTTCATGTATGTTTAATTATTATATATATTATTTAAGAATAATTTTGTAAGATAAGTGTAAAGTATTTTGATTTTTTTATGGACAATAGACTTTTTTTAATGGAAATATACTAGCAAGATTTGTATCATGAATCTTTATCCAATAAAGATAAGTATGGAAACTGAAAATTAACTTTGATTGATGTGATGTTAATGCAAGTATAGAATTTAGAAGCAATCCTGAAAGGGAGAGTTAAACCTTTATTGTCATCCCCAAGATGCCTCTAGTGGTGATTTATCAGTCACATAACTTGGTTTAAAATGAACATATTAAATAACATATATGATATACAAAAATAGTATTTGGCAAATTTTATTTTTGTATGTATAGATTAATTAATGTCCTGGTTATGCTCCTACAGTTTAAACTTTTTCAATATTATCCCTCTAGTTTTAAAATTACCAATGTTACCCTAATAGTTAAAAAGCTTATCGTTTAAAATTGGTTTTTGAATTTTCTTTCTTTCTTTTTTGGGAATTTTTTAAGTGTTTTTATAACATATAATAACATATGTGGGAATCTGAGAGGAAGTAAAAGAGAAATGTAAGGAAAATTGAAAGTTTTGATAATTATTTAAAAAAATGGAAACTATAAATTGAAAGGTTTTAAATTATTGAGATGGAAGTGGAACATGCCTCATCAAGACTAGACGCTGACCCTGTCCACGCACGAACTTTGTCAAATCGCGTGAATTCGTATTGTTCACTCAAACCAAGATGTAGCATGAGAAGGGAGACATGAGTGAGTAACTCTTCACCTCTTCTTAGTTGATGAGTATGTTCTTTCCATGGACAATGAGTTGTTGCATAAGCAATCATTTCCATCCAAACTTCATTTATAATCTCCAATCGCTTCTCCAATCCCAATAAAAGCAATTGCCTGGCGAGTTTGATCACACAACGTAACACTGACTTTTTTGTTTTCCAGCGAAATTGAAACGCTTTATCATCATAACCACGATTCACTAGTGCGAAAGTCTCACAAGATACATTGATATTCCTCATCATCAGAATCGTGATCTTTTAGACCCCACAATTCTCATAAGGTACGTTTCTTATCATCAAAACCATGATATTTTAGACACCACAACTCTCGCAAGGTACGTTGATATTTCTCATCACCAGGATATTTTAGACCCCGCAACTCTCGCAAGGTACGTTGATATTCCTCATCATCAGGACCGCGATCTTTTAGACCCCACAATTCTCGCAAGGTATGTTCCTCATCATCAAAACTATGATATTTAGACGCCGCAACTCTCGTAAGGTACATTGATATTCCTCATCACCGTAATATTTTAGACCCCATAACTCTCGCAAGGTTTCTAGATATCCCTCATCACCGAATCCTTTAAAGAGCATATTTGGACTAATCACAAAAAAAGATACATCATGTAAGGCATCAGCACGATAACAAAACTCTGTTGCGAGATGCTAGACAAGAATGCTCCAACTAAATTCTACTTCAATCGTGCACCACTTGTAGTCCCGTAACAGTCCCTCTCTTTCTAGCACACCATCTCCCATCTGACCAATTATTTTACTTCTGAGATTCTTATCAAAGAAATTCAAATCTTCATTCATCTTCTCAGATTTCTTTCGAAGATGTTCGAAAATAAGACCTTGTAGTCCAACATTCAAATCTTTCTGATTCACATACATCTACCTCATCATTTCATTGATTCCCAGCAATTCCAAGCATTTAGGTGGCTCGCTTTCAAAGGAAGAGCTTATCAGGTTATACTGTGATATGGATCTCGACCACCTCTCGCTTCTAGTTAACTTCCTTAGCTGAGGATAAGTTGCATTAGTCAGGTCGCTCCCTCATTTATCAATCAACCAAATCATTGTCCAGTCAGACAAAACAAGGCATAAAAAAGCATAAAAATCAAGAAAAACAACGGCCGCAAACAATAAATACATAATTGCAATGTCGGTCGTTGAGTAATCATGTTTGTCAATCTTGACTTGGAAGGTAATAAACGTAGTAGCAGAGAGCAGAGAGCTGATATAGCTAAAAATGATTCTGGCACGGAAGTAAATCAGAGGCGCTTTAGTATAAAGTAGGGGTGTTCAAAAAAACCAATTAACCGAAAAAATTGGGAGAACCGATAAAAAATTAACCGAGAAAACCGAACCGAGATAGAAAACCGATTAAACTGATTTTTAAAACCATAAAATCTTGTCGGTTCGGTTTCGGTTTGACCACTTAAACCAATGAATTGAACCGGTAGTATAAATAACATAACTAAAGAGTAAACCACTAAGCCTAACCCTAATTGACATTCTGAGCCGTCGCCCTTCAATTTTCATCCTCCCTCTTCTCCCTTCTGTATCTGTCTTGCCCTCTGCCCCTGCATCTTGACTCTTGCCCTTTAATTTTCATCCTCCCTACGTCTTGCCCCCTGCATCTGTCTCTACTCCAGCTGAACAATAAGTCAACAACCCACATCTCCACATCCATTTAGTCTACTTGCAGCTGAACAAAAAACTGAACAAAACCCCTTGGTGATTTAGGAGGTCTTCTATTATTTTAGAGCATGTGCGACCAACTTTGCAAATCATTATTACATAAGATATGGTAGTTGGCTAGGATTCGAAGCAAATAAGAGCAGGTTGTAAAAACAAAGAAACTTTAAATTAATTGCCTTTTGATTTCCTGAAGGACAGAGATTGCCTTCTTTTTTGGGAAACTTTAGGGTACACTAACTTGGGTACCAAGCAAAGAAGAGATGCTAAATAGTAAAAAATGCAATTTACAAGATTGAATTGGCCATCTTTTTTCTTGACAGCAAAGTTTTCTTTCTTTTTTGGACATGATTCTTGATGGTAATTTTGTGAGGTTTGGTTTTCTTTAAAGGATTTTTCTTAAAAAGAGATTTTATTAGAAGGTTACTTTCTTGAGAGGATTTATTGAATATTACACTTTTATTATTTTGGGTTAAATGGTATCAAGAATTGTAATCTAGTTCAAAAGAATTCGTCAATCGGTATCAACACTCATTGGTCCGGCGGTTGACAAGTCTCCTCTCATTCTACAGATAAAACCAAAAGGGATGTGATCTTCTGTTCCAATCGTTGAACATGACCACCCAGGAAAAAGGTTAGGGAGGTCTTAACACGTGCAGTTCAAAAGACAAACGATGCTCCAGTTTAAAGAACATGCCAATTTTGAGCACATGTCACTTGAAACATAACACAGAATAGTTTCCAAACCAAATTAGCCAAGGTTTGAAACTTGGTCACGACATGAGATAATTATATGCTACAATGAAGTCGTCCATCAAGGGGATTAAAATATTTAACAATTCCCTATTTAAAGTTTCTTCACCCATGACAGATTATAACTAATAGCCACTCCCTTAAACATGCAAAATGAATCTTTTAATCTGATACATTGAAAGCAAAATCATGATTTACACTTTCTGTGAAATAGCCACCTTGATTAAACCAGCTTTTTGGCAAGGCTAAGGGGCAGGCTGCTAAGAATTTAATCAAGAAGCATCAAGTTAAAGTTGTTACCAAGGTTTCAGGTCACCGAATAGGCCTGTAGTCCAGTTTAAGATCTTCTCACCTGACTTAAGGTAAACACTTCTATCATTAGGCAATTTTCGAGCAAGTCTATTCAAAACTTAATGGAAAGCATCTCCTGCTTGAGCAGGTTGTGGGAATAGCATTGCCTGCTTCATTGAAGGGTTTGCAAGCAATCTCTGCTTCCTCAATATCACTTCAGGTGGAATGGAAATGAGTATGGTGTCCATATTTGGAACATCTTTCTCGTCAACAAATACCCCAATTTCTTCCCATGGGATTGCATCAGCAAAGGGTAAAAAATGTCATTTACTATAATAACAGGGATACAACCAAATATCACTGTTTCAACCAATCTTAAACTCCATGGGGCCCAGCCAAGGGGACATAAACAGAAAACAGCTCGTTCCATGTCTTCATAATACGTTGTTGGGTGCTCTGTGGAAATGTCAAAAAATGGATTGTCCTTGAAGTTCTCCCAAACTGCTGCTCGTGCACCTCTATAAACATATGAAACAAATTGATCGGTGATCTCCACTTTTGCCTCTATCACATATAGGATCATTGCTAAAACATGAAATCTATTCTCTCATCCTCTATTCTCTCTTCCAATTAGCTTTACAATTGAATGAAGAAGTCTAAATATTGTATTTGACTTCTTTCGTTCTAATTGAAAAATATAAAAGGGTCATGATTCTAATTTCATAACCCATACCATAAAGGTTCCATTTATGTTGATATTTTGTTTGAGAATATACTTAAGCCTCACATTTTATGGAAAAGAGTTGAGGTAATTGAATATCTAATCACTTTCTTAAACATATGAGAACTATGTAAGAATTACCTTGCATAGTAGCCACATCCTGGGTCATTTTCTACATCATAAAAGAATCCTCTAAAGTAAACAAAATTGACCGAAATGTTTTTTTAGGAATCAGATGGGTTTGCATTTTATGTGGAGGAGCATATTGAGGAACTGTAATGGAGCCATCTTTTAAGCAAACATGATTTCTTTGTCCAAAAGTTTGCACCAAGGTGGAACGTTGGAGCAAGGGAAGAATTCCTCTTTCGATAGCCTTCTCTTCCTGCAAAAAGGATAAAGAATAGAGGAACATAAATTAAGAGTTGATGGAAATAAAAAGAAATTGCCAGAATGCAACACTTTATTACTAATATGTATCAATAATTAGATTTACCAGAAAGATAGCAACCTCAATAGCTCTTCAGGAAACCATATATTCAGGTCAATTGATTCAAAAATCAGAATGCATTAAGAAAATTTGTCATCAAAATACAAGAGAAACAGGAGAAGGTAAATAAAAAGGAAAAGGTTTACTCACTTAATAGTGGAAGCATGCACCAAAATTGTGTGGCACAACAAAAAAGTGGTCAACACCTTCAGTCCGATTGTAATAAAGCCAGTTCAAAGAAATAAGTTGTATAGCACTTCTCATCATTCGTGGTGATTTGAAAGGCAGAGGAAGGCCATTTGGAGTCAAATCACAAGTTGTATATACAGGGGTATAAAACCAATCAGCTTCATTGGGATTGAGCGTTCGTACAGGGCTAGATAATAGGAACTGATGCATAAAGATCTTAGCTGCGAACATGTGGGTGAGGCATCTTTGGTCCTTTTTACAAAATCTTCTTGTTGTATTTGCTTGGAAGTTCATAGACAAAAACTTTCAGCTTACAATAGGATCATCTTCCAAAACATCTCCAACACTACTTGCATATTATATAGCCCAGTCATACTTAAAGATCTCTCATTCATTGAACTCCGAACAATTTTTGTAGTTTCTGAAATCTACACATTATCAAATTCCGATTCAACAAATCCATTATTCGTAAGAGAAAACTAAATGTTTCATATAAATCAGCAAGAACAATACCTTCATTTTACCCTTTGCTTGCCCCTCCATTTACCAAATCACATCTGATATTGCCAATTGTTTTTATTATCTTTCACATTGATTTCCACAAGTCCCTATTCCAAGATGTCATATGTGTCTTATATACAATACTCGGACAGTACTTACAATGGCTTAAACATTATTTCTTTTAACTTTTCAATCTCTAACTTGAGACAAATTAACCCTCCAATGTGATCTAGCTTTCCAGACTTGGGCAGTTCCTCTTCATAGCGCATGTAATAATATAAGGATATAGAATAAACACAAACAAAGAATTAGGAAAGCTCTTTCATCATATGTTATGGCCACCTATGTCATCATTAATAGAAATGTACCAGGTGCTGGACACATTAGTGCCCATCTTCATGCCAAGTTGTTTCCCCAACATGGAAACTCAAGACAATAGAAACCTGAAAAAATTCAATCATGCTTTTCCTTGACCAAGTCTTTATTAGCATGCGATCAATTGAAGTACAAGCTTAGATCATCTCAACCAGATATGTTCACCTAGGTAAAGCTCAAAATAAGCCCTCGAGAAGTTGAATTTTACTAGAATAGCTACCAATCCTGATATATCATCCCTTTCCATTTATCGTGCTTCAATAGCACTTATCTCTTCCTTAACTCTTCTCATGGTTGCTACATCAACGAAGAAAGATTATTACAGTACATTCCAGTTAGTTTCAACAATAAATGTTAAGCCTCAATGCTTCAATATATCAACAAAAAGATGTTATCACTGTGATGCTTCAATATTTTGCACTTTTATTTTTAAATTAGCAGAGTTTGAAGGAAAATTTCAAAAAAATAAGTTTGATACATTTTAAATCCATCTTAAGATTCCACAATATTTAACCATTTTGTTAAAATCTTCACGAGTCAAAACATGTATATATATGAATAGTCACACATTCCTTTTATCTTTGAAACTTTTTGTAATTTACCCTTATTTTATACTTATATCTAGTTTACTTAAACTTATAATTTAAACCTATTCTGGCACAACGGATTAAATAGATAAGATGTTCTTAGTTGTAAGAGAAAAGAGGTTAAAAGATCTATTAGACAAGCAATTTCTCCTTCAAATGAAAGTGTTGCTGAAAACTCCATTGATGATTATGAGGATAATGTAGTTAATCATAAAAGAAAGTCTCGTACACACCAAAATCCTTTATATGAGACTATACCAAAAAGAGAGTTTGGGGGTAGATTTTGGCCAAAAAGGAATTTCAGTCAAAGAACAAATTTTGATAGTCATTGTTGCTACCTAATTTTATACCCATTTTTTTATAAATTTTTCAAAAATAACCAAAATATAGAAAAAAAACAATAAAAATCCAAAAAAATATGTTTTTGATGTCTTTGCATTACTTGCAGCGTCATTTTCCCACGTGTTTAATTATTAACGCGCTTTTTAAGGCAACATTAAAGTTAAATTTTTTTTTAAAAAAATCAAAATATAAAAAAAAAAAAAGAAAAATCAAAATTTGCAAAGGACCAAATATGAAAAAAAGAAGTTGAAGGACCAACTTGTTTTTTTGGCTTGTTTGGTCACCAAGTTTGCTTGGGGACCAAGAAATTAAAAATAACAAAAAAATTTACCTATAAATAGGTGGTGGTTACACACATAAAAAAGAGGGGAGAAATTTTAAAAAAGAAAAACATAAACAGAAAAACGATATTCACACATTCTCCCCACATCTATGCAACACAAAAAACCTTAAACTTAAAAAAACCTCGACTAGCTGTCGTCAACCCTGGGAAATGATTTTTGCCCCTTTCATTATCTCTTCCCTATCACTACAATTACATGTCCAAACCAAGCAAAAATGTCATTCACCATATACCTCAGCTCTTCCACCTGCTGCCTCTTTCACATCAGACCACCACTAGACTTCCCTCTCTATTGCCAAGACAACCACCACCCACTACCCATTCATCATGTAGCACAACATTCGACCATAAGGCTTTAGCATCCTCTTCAACCTCTCTCACCATCATAACCTATAAACCATTATCACGATAGACCAGCCGCAACATCAAGATTAGCCTAAAGGTTCCTCCTCGTTGCTACCATAGACGACTGTGACAGCAACACCACCAGAGTTTTTCCTTTAGCCACCGTGAACGCCAGCTCCTCAAGTCAGCATCTACAACTTCAAACCAAAACCACCCATAACATCTCCTTCCTTTCTCTTCTCAATCATCACTACCATCATGGACCAAACCCCATTTCCAACCTAATACCTCACTGCCCAACGTCATTTCCCTTCTTCTCCAATGAAAGTAGACCCTTCCAAACCGGACCCTCTCTTGGCCGAAACATCACAACTATGCCAGTAAAGCAGCGACTTCTCCTCCTCCCAGTAACGACGTCCTTCACAGCATATCCTCACCATAACCAGCAGCAGCTTCTTCTTCCACCGTGGATCCACCCTTCTCCAGTCACCAACAAACAACCCTGTTTACTCCAGCCGTTACCTCTTTCATTTGTGGTAGTATTGACCATCTGCAGTAAAAAAAAAATTGAGAGACAAAACTAAGAGAGAATCAGAAGAAAAAAATTAATGATTTTTGTTTCTATAAAGATTTTCTTTTGCAAGTAACTAAATCCTTCACTGCCAGCACAAGAAGAAGGAAAAGAAGAAATCAGTCCAGGTCTATCTCCGGCCTTTCCTAGTAACGGCGCGTGGTTCCATGCACCACCAAATGGTAGCTGATGGAACAGACATGCCGTCACTATTCCTACAACTCAAGGACTCCCAATACTATTCTAGAATTCTCAGCAAATTGATTTGTGAATTTTTGCAATTGTTTAATGTGTTATTTGGATTATTTTCAATTTTGATGGTTTGTAAATTGATAATTGTGGGTGTGTGAGTAAAATATAGTAAAAAGAGATGGGTGTGTGTTTGTATTTTTTTTTTATGATTTTGAATGATCAAAATCAAAAAGACAAAAAGAATTAAATGTTTTAATTTCATACGGCCAAATGTCTCAAAAATACAAAGAAAATAGTATTGCGTAGTGTTTCCACACGAAAAGTCAAAATGCATGCATTTAGGATTTAATAACTAGTTTATTAAATTCATAAGAATTTAGTCAATATTTCAATAAACCATCATTTTTTAATTCATAAGAATTAATGGTTAAAAATCTTAATATAGAACCCTGGACCTACAAGTGAGTTTGGTATTTGAAATATTGGAGTTGACTAAAAAATTCTCAGAGTTATTCTAAATATTCACCAATTTTAATTGGAAGTATTTTTCTTCGTAATACATAAATTACAAAGAATCTTTTTTTTTAGTATTTATTTGGGTACAAGAGTCCATAATAAATTTTTAAATATTTGGTTTATTCATACGATTAAATCTTAAATCCTAAACTACAAATAGACCACTAACCAGAAAACAATCAAAATCTCTAAACCACAAAACAACTTACCACATGTAGAGTGCGCTAGGGGTGTTAATACTTTTCCTAGCCACAACCAGTCTCTTTCTCTTAAATCTCTGATAAGACCAATATGCTCAGGTTTTCCTAGCGATCTTGAACCAAACAACTAGATGGCAACTCCAATGACCCCTCGACATCGCATGTCTACATGCGACAGTCACAATGGTTTAGATTGTAATTTGGGTTGCATAAAACTTAAAATTCCAGCATTTCAAGGAAAAAATAATCAAAAGGCTTATTTGAGTTGGAAAAATAGGTTTGAATTTATGTTTGATTGCCATCGATATTTGGAGGAAAAGAAGTAAAACTATCTGTTGTTGAATTCACTAATTATGTTATTAATTGGTAGGATCAACTTGTTACAAGTAGGAGATATAATGGAGAAAGACTCATTAACACATTAAAGAAAGCAATCATGAGGAAGAGTTTTGTCCATAATCATTACTATAGGGAAGTATATAA
>Ga0325403_1004870_pt1 | contig 12562 bp, 5 predicted proteins | sample PopdelMetagenome_19_FD_205665 | JGI IMG/M metagenome (GOLD analysis project Ga0325403, IMG submission 205665) | Populus deltoides microbial communities from Bellville, Georgia, United States - Xylem-PdKOR-R4 | ecosystem: Host-associated > Plants > Phyllosphere > Stem > Wood/Secondary xylem...
GTGAAAGATTTTAAACTTATAGTTTTGAAAACATAAGAGAAGCCATAGCCATAGATTTTAAACTTAGTTAAAAATTATTTTTTTTATATTTTAGATAGTTTTGATATGCTGATCTCAAAAATAATTTCTAAAAATTAAAAAATATATATTATTTTAATATATTTCAGCACAAAAAAACATTTAAAAAAATAATTATAATTACACTTTTTAAATAGGTTCAAAACACATAAAAAAACGTAATTTGGAATTTATATTTCCAAAGAAATGTAGTATTCCAAGAAAATTTAATGCAAAATTGTGAATACCAAAATCATCTTCAGATATTCAGAAAACTAAACGGAAAATAATTAAATTTAAAAGTTGATATAAAGTATGCTCATAATTGGTTATTATGCTTTTTTAACTTTACCCGGAGAGGGAAAAAAAAGAAGAAGAAGGGCACAAGGTTCGCGTCTATGAATTTAAATTTCGAATTCAATTGTGGGAGAGATAGTACAAGATTTGTGTTACTTTCTTCGGCTCAATGCAGAAAGAATAATCATAGTGTAGACTGTAGAGACAAGAAAGCTTCTTGGACCCATATATCCACTAATTTGTTTTTATCATTGAATTGAAGGATTTGAGGAGTCAAATATTAAATTACAAGGAACTATTAACTATTGGGATTCACTAGAATATTCGGGATTTGAAACATTGATAATTATTGTGTTTTTTTAAAGTATTTTTTATTTAAAAATATATTAAAATAATATTTATTTAAATGAATTTTTAATATCAGCACATTAAAACGATTAAAAAAATACAAACAATTAATTTTAAACAATTTTTTTTTAAAAATTTCATCAAAGAATGGTTGACACTTGGATATATATAAACACCCTTTTAATTGTAATTGACTTAGGAGGACACATAAATAAATAAAAAAAACACCACACTAGCATGGTTTAATGGGCATAATTAATTCACTACACTACAAAAGTTATCCCATTAAAAAAAAAAAAAAAATTTCCTTATGAAATAAAATAATACATTTCCTTTGTGACAAAGAATGTGAAAGGAAGCAATAAAAAATGCAATCATTTTACAGCTTTAAATTATAGCCTTCATTTTCCACCATATTTAGTCAAACACTTTGTAAAACATTTGCTGTCGCCAGGCAAGAAATTAGAACACCCAAGAATTCAATAATGGTTTCCGCGTAAAATCTCTTCCAGTTCAGAATTGATTTCATCCACCACCGTCGATTTCATGTGGGTCCAACAAGAGACATAACACGAGCCGTTGGTTGAAAGGTAGTGGTCTGTTAGGTTCGGAGCAAATGGCCACATGGAGATTCCGTGCGTCGCGTCTGTAATCACGGGGGTTGCTCCATCATCCAGCGTAGCATTTGCATGTGAAAACCCTAAAATGAGAAAATTAGTTCAATCACTCATCTCGTAAATCCACACCATAACAAGGGTATTCTTGTCTCTTGATATTGTTTTATGGGTATTTTTATCACCAAAATGAAAATTATATTTCGGCTTAATTAATTATATAGATTAAAACAAGTTCTAATAAGTCCCCATAGTTTTGAAAGGTTTCTATGTAGCTCCTACTAACTGAATAATTTAAGGGCCATTTGGTATCATTTTCATATACTTTTTGTGTCATTAAGAATCAAATCTGAAAACAAAAACATTTTTTTCCCTATAAATATAAAAAATCAAGAACCAAAAAATAAGTTTAATATCGAGAGATTCTAAACTTTAGGGACTTGATTGGAAAATTACTAGATCTATAAGAATTAATATAAACTTTACCCATTAAAAAACTGGCTGTAATATGTGATGTAGAGTGATGAATTATGGAGGAACTTGAAGTTTTCAAGTGGAGCCAGCCACCGTTTTCTCTACCCCACTTAATTTATACGCAACACACTAACCCAGCCGAGTCAACCGACACGGCAACGCTAAATTCTTTCTTAATTTTTCTTTCTATTATCTTGTTATTTGGCATTATTTTTTTATTTTTTATTTTTCTTGGTGGGCTTCTTAATTAGCTTCCTTCCTTTGCATTGCCACTTTAAATACATGTCACCGCCTGCAATGAGTTACCACTACTAACCATATCAAGTGTCTCCTTCTGTAACCTTCTCTTAGAGAAAACGGAAGACAAACTTCTTTAATTTCTCTTCATCAATCCTCTCCGATTTCCAGTTCATCCTTGATTTTTTGCTAATGGGTTGTGGTGCAACATGTTGGCAAGTACTTGTTTGTGTTACATTTTGTTGTACATTGGTTTTTGTTAATGCCGAGGATCCTTACAGGTTCTTCACCTGGAATGTTACCTACGGTGACATATATCCACTTGGTGTAAAACAACAGGTTTGTGCATTGATTTTTGTCTGCAAAAGTTGTGATGTGACGATTCTTTCTCTTGGTTGATCTTATAAAAAGATGTTTTTTTTAATGGTATTTTGTGTGCAGGGGATTCTGATAAATGGACAATTTCCAGGGCCGGATATCTATTCCGTTACCAACAATAATCTCATCATCAATGTTTACAATAGCTTGCCGGAGCCATTTCTCATTTCTTGGTAAGAATTCTCTTCAAAGTTCTGTCAGCGTCGCTTGAAGTTTCTCCTCGCAATGCTGTGATGAAGTGGAAACTGTCGTCATAGCATTTCTAGAGGGGTATTTCAGTTATCGTGTCGCACGTTTTGCTTTATTTTATAAAACAATTTTATTCTCCAATTAACAAGGTTGGAATAGGGAAGTCTCCCCCTCCCATCTAGTCCCGTTTCACATTTATATTTAGTGCATAAAGTTATAACAGCGACTATAGTTTATGGGTAATGAAAACGATTTGTACCAATTATAAATATTGAAATATCTAAATCACTATTAAAACTTTACCATACAAGTAAATATCCTTAGATAGCTTCCTCGACTCAACTTTACTGTACTCTTTTTTTAGTATCCTATGTACTCTTGGGAAGTGTTTAATTGAATTTTACACGTTTTGGCAATTCAGCAGTTGCACAACACGCTAAGGCAACGCACCTTCTTTACGTGATATTTGGTTAGAGTTATCAGCACACTCACGTAATTAGGTTAATTGATGCTATCAGTAGTGCTTTACGCGGTCAAGCCAAAGATAATTATCATGCTAGCACGGACTTTAGAATTTAGCGGCAAGATCAAGATTCCAAAGGTGAGTGTGGAAGCAGACATCAAGAGCTTAGACATCTTCGAGCCCAAGCAATGATCATAAGATTGAGTCCAAGCAGCCCACATAAATTATGCCAAACTTTCCGGCCGTGGAGTTCTAGATGTCGACACATTGCCCAATGTGTTGTTGTTTGCTGGGGTATGATCAACATGAATTATAGAAAACAGCTGTAAAGTTGACCTCTAGAAAAACAAAATCTGTAAAGTGCTGTCTTAGCCAAAATTGACTTTAGCGTTGTCAATCAAGGATGAAATTTGATACGTGAATAGTCGGCTGATTGCTACGAGTCCGAGCCTAGGCTTTCTCATCTGTTTTTTTTTTGGAAATAATTTTGACTTGATATGCTTTTTACGTGGGTTTGGGACTGAATTGGAAAAATGAAACAGGAATGGTGTCCAGCAAAGGAGAAATTCATACGAAGATGGAGTATATGGAACGACATGTCCAATCCCTCCGGGCAAGAACTTCACTTACATTTTACAAGTGAAAGATCAGATTGGCAGCTTCTACTACTACCCATCTCTTGCTTTCCATAAGGCAGCTGGTGGGTTTGGAGGCATCAGGATCCTTAGCAGGCCGCTAATTCCTGTCCCATTCCCTGAACCTGCTGATGATTTTACTGTTCTTATTGGAGATTGGTACAAGGCCAACCACACGGTAATTGACAGACTATGAATACACACCACCTGTCAAAAGTATAACTAGCTTCATCAAATTTTATGTGATTTTGCACATTAGTAATGAATTTGCAATGCTATTCACTATTTCAGGCATTGAAGGCCATTTTAGATCGTGGTCACAAGCTTCCTCTCCCAGATGGCATCCTGGTCAATGGCCGTGGACCCAATCAGACATATTTCACATTTCAACCTGGTAATTTTTTGAACCATGGTGATAGTTTATGGCGTGTTTCAGACCTTAAGAGACTTGAAAAGTTCAGATTGTAATGAATCATGGACATTGCATTTCTTATTGCAGGAAAAACTTACAGGCTCAGGATATCAAATGTGGGGCTCCAACATTCTCTCAATTTTCGCATTCAAGGCCACAAGATGAAGCTAGTTGAAGTTGAGGGCACTCACACTCTGCAGACTACGTATTCATCACTGGATGTCCATGTCGGTCAATCCTATTCGGTGTTGGTCACAGCTGATCAGACAGCGCAGGACTATTACATTGCTGTCTCTACTCGTTTCACCACCAAGATCCTTACCACCACTGCCATACTTCACTACAGCAATTCTGCCAAAAAAGTGTCCGGTCCAATCCCTGGTGGACCAACCACCGAAATCGACTGGTCTCTTAACCAGGCTCGTTCAATTAGGCGAGTCCCTTGTAATTCATTACTGATTCCTGACATTGCGACTGACTTGACAATGTTTTACATTTCAAGTGAATAATTGTTGTGACATTTTTCATATGTTCATTATTCCAGGACAAATCTGACAGCAAGTGGACCAAGACCAAATCCACAAGGATCATATCACTATGGAATGATTAACCTCACCAGAACCATCAAGCTAGAAAGCTATGCAGCTCAAGTTAATGGCAAGCAGAGATATGCAGTTAACAGCGTCTCATTTGTTCCTGCAGACACCCCTCTTAAGATTGCTGACTACTTTAAGATCGGAGGTGTTTTCCGCGTCGGTAGCATGCCAGACTATCCAACCGGCAAGAAAATGTACCTCGACACATCTGTCATGGGTGCCGATTTCAGGGCCTTTGTAGAGATCGTGTTTCAGAACCATGAGAACATTGTCCAGAGCTGGCACATCAATGGATACTCCTTCTGGGTAGTCGGGTAAGAATCTGAGAACTTGTACGCTACATAAGTGGGTCTATTTAAATAAATTTGATTATGCTTCTAACTTGTTTAAAATATACAGTATGGATGGAGGGGTGTGGACTCCAGCTAGCCGTAAACAATACAATCTCAGGGATGCGGTTTCGCGCTGCACGACTCAGGTGAGATACTTTCTCTAGTATTCAGTGCTGATCACCATGCTTCAGTGTAACAAAGATTTGACAAATTATGGCTGTTGCTGCTGCTTTGTTGCAGGTGTATCCCAAGTCATGGACTGCTATCTACATTGCACTTGATAATGTTGGAATGTGGAACATCAGGACTGAATTCTGGGCAAGACAATACCTTGGTCAGCAATTTTATATGCGTGTTTACTCACCGGTTGAGTCACCTCGAGATGAATATCCAATTCCCAAGAACGCCCTTCTTTGCGGGAGAGCCATTGGCAGAAGAACCAGACCTCTATAGATGAACAGTACTGTTACCCCACTGTACAAGACCCTAACTCAGGGTCCCATTCTTTGTTAAAAATATTTGTATTTGGTTAGCAGAAGATGTTTCATTTTTATAATAATTATGGATGTCTTATATTCTTTTGTGGTGAATTACAAGATTTAAGCTTCATTGTCTTACACAATATTCTGCTAAACAATATATAATATTTGTACTTCAATAATATTTACATATTAATATATAAAAAATATTATTAATTCAATAAACATGTGAGATAATAACATTTATACATTAATTATTAAACAACCATCTAGCTAAAGAAATATTTTTCTTAATTCCTTATAATTGTTTGCATTACTATTTTCAGGTCAGAAATTAATTAATTTATTAGACCAAATTTATTAATTGTGTTCATAACATTTACTTACATTATTCTTAATTGAAACTAACATCAAAATACTCATTATATATACTCTCTCGAATTAATTAATTCACGTAAAATATAGTTTTCTCTAAATTTTCTTTAATTATTTTTAGAACAAAATTAATGTCTCGGTTCATATAAATTTTTATTAAGGTGTAAAAATGTTCTTTCTATAATTTCATGTACCTTCGCTGTTTGTATGATAATTTAGTTCATGACGTCTATGAAAGCCATCATTATGACAGATGGCTTTAGCGGTCACTGGCAATGCTTGACGGCTTTGGGAGATGGGCTGAATGTTGCGCGGAAGCAGGCTAGTCTGTTTGGGATTGCTGCTAAAATGGAGGGCTGTTAAATTTTATTTTTATAATTTTAGATAGTTTTAATATAATCACATCAAAAATAAAATTAAAAAAATAAATAAAAATATTATTTTAATATATTTATAAGAAAAAAAACTTTAAAAAATAAACCATTATAATATTCTCAAATACCTTGTAAAAATGTTAATAATCGATACCAACTCTTTAAAAGGAGTGAGAAAGATTAATTAGAAGGTTGTTTGAGATTATGATAATATTTATTTTTTAAAATATTTATTTATTAAAAAATATATTAAAATAATATTTTTTTTATTTTTTAAAATTTATTTTCAACATTAGTATTTATAATCATAAAAAATAATTTAAAGTAAAATAAATTTAAAAATTTCCAAAAATAAATTTTAAATACAAATACAAATAGAATCTATTATTAAGGATGACTGCCCAGATGGCCACCTGCTTAGGGACATATATGCTTGCTAATGGCAAGAGCAGAACTTGAATTTTACAAGTAAAAAAAAAATAAAAGCAAATATGAAAATAAAATAATTTTTGGGGTGCGAAATAAACATTTTCTGTCAAATAGTCCTTAATTTGAATGGTTTAATTAAAAAATATTCAATTTTAGGGGCCAAAATGTAAGCTTTCAAAGTTTTTGGGGTGCCATCCCCCCTCTCCCTGAAGCTTCCTGGTACCTCCGCTGCTCAGATGAACAAATATAACAGGCCTCCTTGGTTCTATCAGTAGAATTGACATTGTAGAATTAAGTATGATGTGCAAAACGACAGCACTTCAACGGAGCATTTAAATTTTGTTCAGCCAATTGATGATATTTAAACAACACTATACTTACTTAAACATCAAAATAACACAAGCCTGAGGTTTAAGAAATATTTAAACTTTGAGAATATTTATTCTTTTTGTCATTTGAACAAATATTATACTGATTTAAGCTTTAAAATGTCTTTTTTTTAGGTCTCATCTAACCCACCAAATCCTCTGGGTTTAGTTTTATTAGCACATAAAAAGTGCCCCTAATTATTTTACTGATAATTTTTCTAGCCTCATCACTCTTTCCATAACCAACGAAGCCCCAACGATATGTCAGCAACTATGATTATAGTTATGCCAACAACACGCCATTAGCTAAGACAATGGTTATGCCTAGGCTATGCCCCAAGTGGCTACGCTAGAAGTTACTTCCATGTGACTACACCCATGGCGACGCCCATGGTTATGTATACGGCTATGTCTATGACTACGCTCCACGAATATGTGCCAAGTCTATGTCCACAAACTACTTTTATGGCGGCTTGTACATAAAATAGATGACACCGGGACTCGAGGGCTCTGATAATACACTAAAAATAACATTACCCCTCCTGTAATTACTCTTACTAGGTCAAGTTTTCCAAACACATTTATTTGCAAAGACTTAGAGGCTCTAATGATATATGAAAAAACTGCACAGATACTTTATATAATTTACATAACTCCATAAATGTCCTAAATATTTATAAGATATTTTAATATAAATATCTTAAATATTTATTTGATATTTATATTAAATATCTTAAATATTTATTTTAAAAAAATCCATATAAACATAGTTTTATCTCTCTAGATTAACAATCGGTCATGATTTATTTTTATAGACTCTATCTTTTTAGACAACATAAATATAAATAAATACAAGTCTGGTACAAGACTTAAACAAGCTTAAGAAACATTTAAGCTTAGAAAATATATATTTATTCTCCTCGTCATTTAAATAAATACTATACCGGCTTAAATTTCAAAATATTTTTCTTGTAAATATTACTAGGCCAACCAAATTCTCTAAATTTAGTTTTATCAGCTCATAAAAATACGTTAATCTTTCTACTGAAATTTTTTCCAGTCTCATCACTAATTGACTGTTACTTGTCATTCCTTTCGCATTATCATTGAAATAAAACCAATCAACTATCATAGTTAAACATAAAATCTAACAATTTTCTTCTATGATTGCATCGACTGTCTAGTTTATACGGCAGAAAATAGACAAGGGAAAATGCATTGAAATGCATAGAAAGGACTAATGAGTGAGTACAGAATTTTGACATTGTCAATCCGGCATTAGTAACGATACTTTGGGACTATCCCCTTGTTGAGATGCCTAGTTCTTGTAAGTTTGCTTTCTTGTCGTGAAAGAATATATATCCAACATTCCGGCACTTGTATATGGTGTTGTAGAGTTTTTATAGCATATAAATAGTAGAAAATTTGGTCAGGAATTTATGTGCTAGTAAAGGAAATAAATAGGAAGTCCAAATGGAAAGCAGAACTTTTCTTCAAGTCCTATGCTTGGCCATTGTTGGTCTTGGCTTTGCAAATGCAGAGGTTCCAGCTGTTTTTGTATTGGGAGATTCGACAGCTGATGTTGGGACTAACAATTTCTTACCAGGATTCAAAGCGAGGGCTGACTTTCCTCCCAATGGCATTGATTTTCCCTCCTCTAGACCAACTGGAAGGTTCAGTAATGGTTTTAACAGTGCTGATTTTCTAGGTTAGTACAAGAATTGTTAATGATTTGTTACCCTTCAAGTGTAGAATTTGTCAATGATTTGTCTTATTTCAAAGATGAGTACGTTGTGCTTTATTGTAACATAGCCTTTCGATGATGTTTCCATGGTCAGCTATGCTAATGGGATTCAAGAGAAGCCCACTACCTTTCTTTGCTCTCGCTGGCAATCCAAAATTGCTCAAACGGCCTAGCTTTCGGGGAGTAAATTTTGCCTCTGGAGGGTCTGGCATTCTTGACATGACTGGGCAAACTGCGGTAAATGCCTAATTATACTGATATCCTATAACTTGCCCTTTTAAGTTTTGAGAAAAATACTCTTTCCTTCTTCTCTTTTCAGTTAACCAGCTCGCTGAGCGGTGTTAAGAATGTTGTCCCACTACGAGAGCAGATTGAGCAACTTTCTGCAGTCCATGACAATCTTACAGCTATTAAGGGTTCAGCATATACAGAAATTCTTTTCTCAAGGTCACTGTTCTTCATTAGCATTGGTAGCAACGATCTTCTTAGTTATTTCTATTCAAACAGTAGTGTACCCAAGCAAGAGTTCATTTCTGCTTTGGGACTTGAATACGAAAAACAAATAATGGTAAGATCCTCCTTTTCCTGCCTGTTAGATCCATGACGCTACCATGTTCAAGAGCATACTGAAGCAACTGTACTGCCTTGTTGATTTTGCAGAGTATCCTTGAGCTTGGAGCAAAGAAGATTGGTATTATTAGTGTTCCACCAGTTGGTTGCTGCCCATCTCAAAGGGCTTTCAATGAAAGTGGGGGCTGTTTGGAGGGTTTGAATGACCTTGCTTTAGAATTTCATTCAACAATCAACGCCCTCCTGATGAAGCTCGGCTCAGAATATACAGACCTAAAGTATTCACTTGGAAACACATATGAGATGACCATCAATGTGATAGACAACCCTTTTCCATTCGGTAAGCTATTCTCTCTGAAGACAAACTTCAATACGTTGACAAATTTCAGCAAAATGTTTTAGTTTTGTGCATCAGTTGAGTTGACCATTCCTAAATCTTCTGAACACTCATCAGGATTTAAGGAGGTGCAAATTGCTTGTTGTGGAGTTAAGAGGTTCAATGGCGAAGGCATCTGTGACAAAAATGCAAATCTTTGTCTGAATCGCCATGAATACTTGTTCTGGGATTTATTCCATCCTACAATGACTGCTTCAAAACTAGCAGCTCTAACCCTTTATGCTGGTGAACCACGATTTGTATCCCCAATTAATTTCAAACAGTTGGCTGAGGCTTGATTAGCCAAAAAGACTTCTCCTTGATAAGATTAAATAATAAGGGAACATTGATCTCCCAGATCATCACATGCTTGTACAGCATGTTAACAGAGTTCATGTTTTTGGTGACATTAATTTGAAACCGTATTCTATTTGCTTATAGTGACTTAAATTGATTCATCAGTGTAGACCTCCACAATTAGCAAACAATGAATTGTGATCTGATTTCAAGACTTTCTAAAATTGTTATGGAATTCATTCGACCTTGTGTAATACTGCTTCTAAACTGGCAGCTCTAACGCGCTACAGAAACAAGTAAACCAACATTTATATCTCCTCTTTTACTTGCTCTAAAAAATATTGCTGCTGACATTTTGATCAACTATGTTGTGATAACTCAACCAGTTACATGTTGAGTATGGATTGCCTTCAAAGGTCCAAGAGAGGGATCGACCCAGTTTTAAGTTGGAGATCCTCCACAAACCTTTTGTCCATTTGTAAAGCGGTGGTCAGAACTTCAGGATAAATAGGCCAACTGGCTCCAAAAACTGCATTTGCTACTGGATTTACTCCTGGGTCTTGGCTTGTTAATGCAGCAAAAGAAATTGCATCTGCTACACAAAAAGATCTCCTAGTTGTAGAATCTCTGTGAAGAGACGGTGATCTGGGTGTGATGTGACAAAACCAGCACGTAAAATAAAATGCCTTGTAAAACCAAAAGAACCTCCAATGCTCTAGGATGATACTGTGGAGAGTCCAGGCCACCATCTGGTTCATAAACTTTACGTACCAAGAAAAAGTATGAGATTAATATGTACTCTAATTTGATTTGATGTATTTTCAGAAACATTTAGTCCTGAATACAAGAAAATCATTCTGGGTTCTTACATAATTTCCCATTAACAATTAGCATCATTTATTGCCATGCAAAAGTCTTGGAGGGGGCTGGGAGTCGCATGCGGAGTAGCAAATGAGAAAGCCATAGCCAAGAGAGCAAAAGCTCCTAGCAGTGGGATCTAATTTATGGCCATTTTTACTCTTATAAAACCGTGCCTGTATGATCAAATTTAAAACTATGAATTTCTCATCGTTTGATTAAGAAAAACAATCAAGAGCACCTCTGTTTTTGTCCGAAAAATATCAAATCAAATAAACATCGATCCCATTTACATCATATTTTTGTCGCCAAATAGGACAAATTGAATGAAGATTTTTGGTTTGGGTACTCAACTGACAGAACAAAACTAGTTCAGTACTTAATTAACTAGGAGTTAAAAAAACATATTACAGGTTGTGGCTTTGCATTTAAACCAGAACATTAATCTCTCCCAGACTTCTACATTTTTCAGTTCTTGTCCCCTGGGAGGGATGTCTTCATCTTGTTCCAGGACTCTTGTCATACAATAAAATACCATATTATTATTAGATATTAACAATTATCCATGAATTGCAATTCTTTATGTGAAACATAGAGCACCTCTGTTTTTCTTAAATGGCATCGCCGATGAACATGTCTGAAATAACAAAAATACCCTTGCTAGATTCATGTGGAAAATGGGGATGACTGATGAGGAACAATGGGGACAGTTTTATCATTTCAGACATGAATGGTTACGTCATACGTGTGTATGTGTATTTTAGAATGATAAATAGTTGTGCTTTATTGGCACAATAATTAAAAAAAAGATAGTATTTTTTAAAAAATTCTTTTCCGTTTATCCAATCGGATGGTTTAATTAAAGTACTAAAAATCATTAACCAAATTTTATTAAATCAATAATTTTCTTCCATTAAATTTAAAACCGAAGTCAAATTAATTCTTTTTTATTAAATCCTTCTAAAGCTTAACAACTACAGGTGCCCGTGTTCTTTGGCTTTTTTCTTTATCTGTTTAGAGTATCGTTATGATGTTTTTTATTTAAAAATATATTAAAATAATATTTTTTATTTTTTAAAAATTAATAATATTAACACCTTAAAATGATCTAAAAATATAAAAAATATTAATTTAAAAAAATAAAAATTTTTTAATTTTCTTTTAAAATACTTTTAAAACTTAAAAATAAAGGCTGCAGATAATCGACTTTGTTTTTTAACTCTCGTAAACTTTACCAGTCCTTGCCTTCGGGGGCACTCACGTCATTCCTTCTTCTATACTGACAAGTGCCAATTAAAGTATAATAAGTTTCCTATTTTGGGATGGTCAACTTTCATCTAGCTACTTGTGCCAATTAATGCTGCCGTCCTTAAAAGCAATAAAATCGATAGGAGGTGTAATACGTGAGGATAGTGATAAAAGCATGATAACAGATATTTTTTAAAATAGTTTTTATTTAAAAATATATTAAAATAATATATATTTTTTATTTTTAAAATTTATTTTGACATCAATAAATTAAAAATATCTAAAAGAATATAAAAAATAATTTGAAGTAAAAAAATAAAAAATATTAAATTTTTTCAAAAATATTTTTAATATAAAAAAACAATAAAATCAATAGGTGATGTAATACGTGAGCATAGTGATAAAAGCATGA
>Ga0325403_1004871_pt1 | contig 12562 bp, 13 predicted proteins | sample PopdelMetagenome_19_FD_205665 | JGI IMG/M metagenome (GOLD analysis project Ga0325403, IMG submission 205665) | Populus deltoides microbial communities from Bellville, Georgia, United States - Xylem-PdKOR-R4 | ecosystem: Host-associated > Plants > Phyllosphere > Stem > Wood/Secondary xylem...
CTATCTCGAGGCAATTATCTTAATAAATAATCATATGAAGTATCTTTGTAAATTGACCCTCCATAACCTATCACAAGATTTTTAGTCAATATGATGATATTTTGGAACATGTAGATGGAAGATATGTCTATCGAGTCTTTATCGTTCAACCAATACTATAATTAATATATAATTAAAATGTATGTTATATAATTGACTGATTTCATAAAAATTAGTGTAATTAACAAATAAGTTGACACGCTTATGCAACTTCATCAAGGCATGTTTTCAAGGTGTTACAGGATTACTGTAACAGTGTTAAACATGCACGAGGTGCACACTTCGGTAGGCTGTCCGAAACAGGGCCTAAGGGTGTTGGCAGCCATGCCAACAGTGAAAGAAATCGGCAGCGCAGATTTGTGCGGCTGTAGGTTCGTCAAAGAAAAATTGGCAACGCAGATTATTGACGAACATTTGCTTGACGATGGAATATCCAAGCCAGGTAAGAAAACTCATTAGGGGCTGTCGAGGAATTCGGCAGCGAAGACATTGGCAACCTGCACACAGATGTGAATTCGGCAGCGCGCAGCAACTTGTGCAAGTCAGGGGCTTGACTTTGCACAATCTAAAACTTGGACGAAGGACTGTCCAAGGCATACGAATGACTCAACAGCTGACGCAGCAAGAGCTGGCAGATGGGGCTGCCAGATGGGCATGCAGAACGTGGGTTAGTGGCTGTTATGGGCATCCAAGATCATGGGATCATGGGAGATATGCTGGAGAACGTGGGGGCATGGCTGGAAGTGCTCTCAACCCACTAAGATCATGGGAGATCATGGGGGGAAAACTACCCACTACCTAGTAGATAATGGGGCCATTATGTTTATGGGTGAACATGGGTGAGATAGTGTCCCACTACTTTCTAAAATATAGGAATGGAAGTTGTGCCTTGTAAATGCTTGCCTATAAATAGTGGCTGCAGCTCTTAGTTATGTATGCATGTAGAGCACGAGATTAGAGAGATTAGCTTGGTGTAGCATGCAATCTTTGTGCATAGCACACATACGGATTTGTGTAAAGTTTCCTTTGTTTACGAGATCAATAAAGGTTGGGAAAGAATTCCTATAAAGCTTGTTGTGCACTTTGATTATCTTATTCTACTTGTGTATTCCGCTTGTCTTTTAACTTGGGTGAGGGAAACACTTAGTTACTAGGCAAACACGAGTGGGATTGGCGAGGGAAGGCTGAGTCTAGCGAGGGACTAGGCTGCCACACGAGTTTATTCGCGTAGTGAAAAATTACCCTGTGACAATTACCATCTTGAAAATCAAGCAATTTAGTTATTTAAAGAATTATAATTGTTAAGATTTTAATAAGTTACCATGCTTAATTAAAATATTTATCTGAGCTTCTTCAAATATCATCGGAACAATGCTGATCTTGCATATATAAAACAAACCTATCATCAGGACATACCTTAATAACAAAGTGGTCATGTTTGTTAGCACTCCTAGAAGTAGTCGAACCTCCTTTAGTCTGAACCATCTCTCTCGATGTCCTATATCAGCAAATTATTAGCCTTTGCAATACAATTGAGCATCCATATAGTTTAATTAAAAATAATAATTGACAGTAATATAATTTAAAATAAATACAAAAAAAATATCATACATTATCTAGTTTCACAAGTTTTTCAGTTATAACCCCTTTCTGTTCAATTTAAAAATAATAATAATTATGAGTGCCCCTTTCTAGCTTTCATCTCATTATGTAGACAAGTGGATTTCCTTCGACCTTTATTCGTTCGCCATCTAGTTGGGCATTTATATACATTTGGACCACCATGTATAGGCCACAACAGTATATTATGCAAGGGTTGAAAACGATGACTATATGCATTTTTATACAACAAGTTAGAGTAGAAATAATCAACAAATTGCATATAGTCCACATTTTGTAAAGTGTAATATGCAATTAAGTGTGAACATAGTCGATAATACAGTTGTCATTTGCTATAAATACAAGTTGTTTCATTGATGTTAATTGTTTTCCACATTTATCGTGTAACGCCAGTTATTTGAGGTATCTTAGACTGAAATATCTCGCCTCTATGTTCAAATTGAAGTTGTCCCATCAGCAAGTATTTTAGCTATGACATTTGAAGGTTACAATACATCACGACTAAAAAGATCTTCAACTTTTTCTTTGCGCTCCATAAAATATTTATTACAACTAAAACAAATTGTTTACATTAACCAATATAGGCAAGTCATAGATAGTTTTTTAAACATCATTAAAAATCTTTAACAAATTTGTTACTATATTGTCATAACAATGACCACCATAATTATATGACAATGCCTATTTTTCTTTAGATTGAACTTCTAACCATACTTTAATCATATCATCAATCTACACCAAATCCTAACATAAAATGTCAAACTCCTCTTTAGGAGGATTTGTACACATCATATGCAACATATTTTTCAAGGTAATATTTTTTTACTTAGTGTTTAAGTTACTCACAAAGTGTTGTGAACAATTTCAATGTTATCCAATAGGCTCTTGAAAAATTTATGCCATAGAATTCTTAATCACCACATGTTTATCTGATATAATAAACAACTCGGTGTGACCACCAACCACATATCAATGAAGCAAATCTAAAAACCAACTCCAATTATTATTCATCTCTTTTTTGACAATAGTAAAACACAATGGATAAGCTCTATTATTCGCATCATAAGCAACTACAACCAATAACTTCACCTTGTACTGACTATAAAGGTGAGTATCGTCAATACTAATTAAAGGATGATAATATTCAAACACATTAATTAAAGCATTAAATGCCCAAAATGCTCTCCCAAATGTTGCCTTATCGCCATCAACTATTTTATGATCCCTAATGACAATTGTTCCTAGATTTGAATCTCTGATGGCTAATAGCATTCTAGGTAGGTTTTAAAATGACTATTTGTGTGTACCAAATAATCGCTTTAATATTTTCTGTTTATCCATCCACGTCTTTCAATTGGAGATTTCATACTCATAATTTCTTTGCACAATACCTTGAATCATTGTAACACTCATACTTAAATCCCTTCACAATTTTCATAACTTAATTTTTGGTTTCCCTCAAAATCACCATTTTCTTTTAAAAAATGAAAAGCAACAAAAAATGAAAAAAAAAATATTGGCAAATTGGAAAGAGCAGACTAAGGAGGGTTTCAAATGTATGGGGGTACCAAGCTAGAATTTTGGACAAGATTGGGAACCCAATTATATCCAAGTTCAAAAAATAATACAGATATAAGGTCAAATCAAATGATTATTGGATAAATTTAAAAAAAGAATTAAGTTTAAGGATTTAATGAGACTTTAAATTGACCAATTTGATTTAATCATGAGCCTAATTAAAAGTTTAATTAAAATTTAAAAATTAATTTAGGTCAAATTAAAAGAAATAATTAAGTGCAAGGACTTAATTAAATTTTTAATGGGTCAAAGTAATTTTATTAGGGACTTAATTGGTGAAAACTTAAGTCTAGAAGCTTAATTTGGGCTTAATTGAAAAAATTGAAATTTTAGAGGCCATATTATTGTTTTTAAGCTTAATTGTTTGAAATTAGGGACATAATTACAAGAAAATAAAAGTTTGTTAGTCAATCAAGGGTTAAATTGAAGAAATTCAATATCAAAGACCTTTATGTAAAAAGAACACGAATTTAGGGTCCAAACTCAATTGAAAACAGGGGTGAAATTGAAAAAATTAGAAGTTTGAAGGTTAATTAAGGGTAAAATCATAAATTTCAAAACCAAGGATCAAGTTGAAAGAGGCACGCGCATTCAAGAATTGAAATTGACTAAAATCAGGGGTAAAATTGAAGAATTTAAAAATTTAAAGGATAATTGAGGATGAAATTGAAAACATTCGGGACCAAGGACCATTTTACAAAAGGCACCAAATATTGAGGGTAAAAATCAACATGACCAGGGACTTAATCGAAAGAAAATCAAGAGAAATCAATCCAAATTGAGAGAATTCAACAAAATTAGAAGAACAATGACCATTTTAAAGAAAGAACAAAATAATGCTGTTTTGGCACCATTATTCGCTTTCTTCTTCATTTTTCTAGCAAAAAGGTTGGTTAGAGCCCTACTTTACAGAGCTATTTAATGCATATTTTCTCTACCAAATAGGACAAAAAATACATCCTCTTTACCACTTGACATTGTACTTCAAGACCAACCCAATAATCATCAGTTTGTAGCTCCTGAAACCGCTGCCATACTAGTCCAAAGTCACAGACCCAACTAGTTGTTATGAACATGGTTTGGAGGTACAATTTGTTGGGTTTTTAACAATGGCTATGATTAATCTCATAGGGTTGAATGATCGAGATTTGGTTTCAAATGGGAGCCAATAAACCTCCCTTATCTCCTACAAATAGGAGATCCTTTCTTTGGCAAAAAAGATAGGAAAAAAGAGAGAATTTCCACCTCTTTCCTAGAAAATCAAAAACCACTATTTCCAGACCAACACTCTTTTCCCCTATTTCCAAACCACCAAAAAACCCAAACCCGAGAACAAAGAAACATAGCCTTTTTTCTTCCATAAGATGATAAACCGCAATCTTTAGTCTCCCAACAACAATTCCTCTAAGTGAACTAGAAACCATCCAACCAATATCACAACAAGCTGCATTTCCAGTAACAATCTTCTCTCTACAACTGGCAGTGTTTTTCCTTTCAGGAACATCATCTTCTCTGTGTCATGACCAACAACAGCCCAACACCTCTACAACTTCAGCTCCTACTCCCGTAAAGAACACAACGCCAACGCCCCCCCTTGGTCGTACCATTACCCACGTTGCCAACAAGAATGCTAGACCACCAATTCCAAAGGTGCCTCATCCTGCACTCCCTCTTCTCCATTTCGATCGTGGACAACAACAATAACAAAGGTGGTCCTCCTCACATACCAACCATAAATCACTCTAGTATCCATTAACATCTCCACTACTTTAAGGTAGACTAGCAACGGCTGCAAAACAATGCTCTCAAGCCAGGTAATCTTCCTCCTTCTATACTTTGCCTTTTTATTGCATGGAAAATATGAATAAATTCATGTCCTACAGCTGCTAGCTTTTTCCAGTAAAGGGCAAGATGGACTGGACCCTTAGCTTCGCCTACATGGCTAGGCTGGGTCCAACCCAACCTTATATATATATATAAAAATAATAATTGGGTCTTCAGTCGACCCAACAAAATGGCTTAGCTTGGGCTTTAGGCCCAACCCCTAGGCTAAGGATGTATTTGACAAATAAACCTTGCGTGTTTGACATTGTGGTTGCTTTTGTGGTTGTGGTTTAAAAAAAACAGTTTAATAAAAAGTACCTTTTTGTGAGGTTTATTTTTAAAAAAGTCGGTGTTTGGTTAAAATTGTAGTTAAAAAAACAGTTTCTTGTGTTTGGTTAAAACTGTGGTTGAAAAAAAATAATTTCTTATGTTTGGTTAATATGCTTTGTGTTTTAGGTTTGATTTTAGAATTACTTAAAAGGACATATACATATATATATATAATGAAAAATCACTATACATTAATGTATTCCTTCATTGTTCCATCAAACTATTTATAATTTCATCGCGTACAAAATCCATACGTGAAGGCCTCTATGATCCTTGAACGGCCGAGCGAGGAACAATATCAGGTAAAAAGTCATCTGGAATTAAATTAGGATTGAGATCATACTCAGAAAAAACCGCATCATCTTGCGATCTCATTCTAATATAGTTATAAAGTGTCATTGATGCAACTACAATCTCAACTTGTGTTTTGTATGGATAAGTAGGCATGTTTTGCAAAATTCTCCACCTCTGTTTCCGTACCTCAAAAGAACGCTCGATCACGTTATATAGTGATGAGTATAAACGATTAAACACTTCGTTCCGACCACTTTGTTGTCCACGACGCCTAAATTCTTGGAAATGATACCTCTTGCCTTTGTAGGGACCAAATACCCATACTCATTTGGATATCCACCATCAACCAAATAGTATTTTCCTATAAAATAATAACAACATGGTAATTTTTAACAAAACTAAAAAAACAAAATATATTCCTTCAATTACCAAACCTTCAATTTATTCAAAATCACAACCTTCTGGAGGTTTTGGAAATTTTATACTGCTATTGTCAATAACCTCAAGAAAAATACGTGTATCGTGTGCACTGCCTTCCCATCTTGCCCACACAAACCTAAATTGCATGTCGAAACTACGAGCGGCCATGACATTTTGTGCTGGTACACCTTTTCTTCCAATAAATGGAATTTGATTTTTAGATGATATATAGGCACGAATATGTGTGTCATCAATTGCACCGACACAATTCTACATGCCATAAAAACATTAAGTAATCATAAACATTTATAAAATATTTCATACTCATTTAAACAACTTAATTAAATAAAAATTAATCTTACCTTGAAATGTGGCATAAATCTTGGATTCATAGCAATTTCTCTTGGTGTGCTCGTAAATTCTGGATCTACTGGTTTTATGACTTCCATAGTAAACAAACATAATGATTTAAGCACTTCTTTAAAACATCTACTAACAATTTAACCTGAATGCTAAAATCTTTCCTGCACTTGTCTATTTGACGCCCTAACTGCTATTGTAAATAGAAACATTGCCACCTTTTTAATAACGTTCATTCTTCTTAAAGGTTTTAAGCCATGATGTGTTTCTAATTCATTGCACAGACTCAACAAAGTGGTTGCGTCCATCCTGAAGATGTTAACACTTCGTTTTCAATGACCTCTTAAAAACCTCAGTCAACCAACGCATCCCTGTGTTGTACGAAACCATACATGGTTCTTTATACATATAATTAATATAATACATTTTTATAACTCCAGCCATGCATATAATTAATTTTTTCATATCAAACTGCCTCCTTAAAATAAATTCATCGCCACCGTCATCATCATCATCATTACTGTTGTCGGCATTGTTTCCATCACCGTCATCTCCGACACCAATAATTGAGGCACCACTACCTTCACAACTAGGATAATTAATGTGGTCTACAATGCGGTTCATTACATTATCATAATTGCCATCGAAATCCCCATTAAATATGTCATTAAACCATGGATCATCCATAACTTCAATTACATGTAAACAAAAAAAAATGTTAATAAAAGTATTTAAATAATTAAATATCATTCAATAAAAAAAACTATCAAAGAGTTGGTGCGACATAATTTTTTCCATACCTGTAAAGCCAACAAAAATAGAGTGTTCCACTTGCTTGTATAAAATGCAATTGAGATTTGAAAGGTTTGTTATGAAGAAAGATAGTTCATTAAAAGTTATTATACAAACATTCCTCTTTATATAGAAAAATTCAATGCTGTTTACGTCTTTTTTACAAGTTTTCAGCTTTTAACATAAGTACATTATCACATGTATAGACTGTAAAAGTGTTAATTTTACAGCTCATACATGGACAACATTCTGACATGTATTCTTTCATTTGTATTGTTCTTATTCTATTATTCAAGATTCCTTGGCCCACTATTTTTATTTACTTTTCACCTGACAGTTTTAGCAATTCATAAATTGTGAAAAGCATGTGAATGAACTGCAACATGTACCGAATTCATCTAAGGAAAACAACAGTAACTAAACTACAATTCACATCTCACAGTATTCACACCTCACAAAAAAAAAAACACAATTTACACCAACAATAATTCACACCTCACAAAATAAACACAATTTACGTAGAATTCACACATCATTTTATCATCAGACCTTACAGTAGACATTCATTCACAGGAGTAAATGCAAATGTGGTTTTATTTTCTAGCCAAAACAACACCTCACATGTACATAATAGCTGCACATGGTATATTACAATAAAACAAGCATTATACAACAATGAATACAGCTGAGGAAAAAACAAGGTTACAGCAGGTAGTCCCATCAATCCTTACGGCAGAAAAGAAAACAAACCAATATTCATGCCTCACAAGCACACAATAGCTGCACATGTTATATTACAATAAAACAAGCATTATACAACAATGAAAACAGCTGAGGAAAAACAAGGTTGCGTCCATCCTGAAGATGTTAACACTTCGTTTCTAATGACCTCTTAAAACCTTAGTCAACCAACGCATCCTTGTGTTGTACGAAACCATACATGGTTCTTTATACATATAATTAATATAATACATGTTTATAGCTCCAGCCGTGCATATAATTCATTTTTTCATATCAAAATGCCTCCTTAAAATAAATTCATCGTCACCGTCATCATCATCATCATCATCATTACTATTGTCGGCGTCGTTTCCATCACCGTCATCTCCGGCATCAATAATTGAGGCACCACTACCTTCACAACTAGGATAATTAATGTGGTCTACAATGCGGTTCATCACATTATCATAATTGTCATCGAAATCCCCATTAAATATGTCATTAAACCATGGATCATCCATAACTTCAATTACATGTAAACAAAAAAAAATTGTTAATAAAAGTATTTAAATAATTAAATATCATTCAATTAAAAAAAAATATCAAAGAGTTGGTGATACATAATTTTTTCCATACCTGTAAAGCCAACAAAAATAGAGTGTTCCACTTGCTTGTATAAAATGCATTTGTGGTTTGAAAGGTTTGTTATGAAGAAAGATAGTTCATTGAAAGTTATTATACAAACATTCCTTTTTATATAGAAAAATTCAATGTTGTTTACGTCTCTTTTACAAGTTTTCAGCTTTTAACATAAGTACATTATCACATGTATAGATTGTAAAAGTAACATATAATGTTAATTTTACAGCTCATACATGGACAACATTCTGACATGTATTCTTTCATTTGTATTGTTCTCATTCTATTATTCAAGATTCCTTGGCCCACTATTTTTATTTACTTTTCACCTGACAGTTTCAGCAATTCATAAATTGTGAAACTCCTGTGAATGAACTGTAACATGTACCGAATTCATCTAAGGCAAAACAATAGTAACTAAACTACAATTCACATCTCACAGTATTCACACCTCATAAAAAAAACACACAATTTACACCAACAATAATTCACACCTCACAAAATAAACACAATTTACGTAGAATTCACACATCATTTTATCATCAGACCTTACAACAGACATTCATTCACAGGAGTAAATGCAAATGTGGTTTTATTTTCTAGCCAAAACAACACCTCACATGTACACAATAGCTACACATGGTATATTACAATAAAACAAGCATTATACAACAATAAACATAAATGAGGAAAAACAAGGCTACAGCAGGTAGTCCCATCAATCCTCACGGCAGAAAAGAAAACAAACCAATATTCACACCTCACAAGCACACAGTAGCTGCACATGGTATATTACAATAAAACAAGCATTATACAACAATGAACATAGATGAGGAAAAACAAGGCTGCAGCAGGTAGTCCCATCAATCCTCACGGCAGAAAAGAAAACAAACCGATATTCACACCTCACAAGCACACAGTAGCTGCACATGGTATATTACAATAAAAAAACATTATACAACAATAAACACAACTAAGAAAAAATAAGGCTGCAGCAGGTAGTCCCATCAATCCTTCAGGGAACAACAACCAAGCATTATAACAGCAACACTCAAGATTCAAGACCTTTAGGGAACAACACAGTAAAGGTAAATTAACAACCAATTCCATCTAAGGGTCAACCATTTAACATTAATAAAAATTGAACTTACAGTTTAATTCGTAGATAAAATACAACATTAAAAACCAACAATTTCTTATACAAGTATCTTAACTCCAGAAAAGAAGTTTAATATAAATACAATAGTAAACAAATTACCGCAAATGAAAATGCCCATATGTCTCAACACAAAATGTGGAATAATACAATGACTCAGAAAAACTTCGGCAAATGGAAACTACTCTTTTTAAAACCGGCATCCCATTATTCTGCAATAATAAAATAAACATGTATAAATACAGTAAGCAAGTGAACATAGTTAATTGATTTACAGTTAAGGAAAAAAATAATACCATGTCAACTAAGCATGTTTAGTGTATGCATACATTCGTTGCAACCATCTCAACTTCTGCTGCTTATCACCCATACTGGCCCACATTTCTCTTTTTCTTCTTAAACTCAGATACTCCGTAGCAAAGTCGTGAAACTCATCTTCAATTGAAACTCCAGGAATTGAGTGCAGCTCAGCCATCACCTCGCAAATACTACAGCCTTCGCGATCCATATGCACAGATATGGAATCACTTTTATTCGACATACTCTCAAGTAGTTGATTGCACCTTGACAGCAGCTGAACACCAATTCCATACATTTTTCTTCTTTCTACCTCGCACCTCATAAGGATCTCGTGCTTTTTTTTGCCACCGCTTTTTGTGTTGCTACTACTAAACATATTTATTCCTTTAACCATTCAAGCCATGTCAGTTTGGAAATCTGGAATCACATCTTCCTTTGAATCACCGCTTCCTTCTTCCAAACCAGCACAATCAATGTTGGCATTGCTTATACCAGGATCGACATCACTGCTAGCAGGTACTCTTGATGAAGGAGCTCATGCAAACTCCAGTTGCGACAATGTTGGAATACATTCTGTCAAATTTATTCTTCAAAGACGGTTCAATACTAACATGTCTAAATTTTTTGGCTCCTCTAATTTCCTGCATATAAATATAATCAAGTAATGAAGGATCAACAATAAAAAATTTTGGTGTTGGAATTTGACAACAATAAAAGAAATTGTTAGGATGACGAGGAATTTACCTGAATTTTTTGTTTCCATCACTCGTCGCTAGCTGAAATTGTTCCTAATTCACTATTCCAGCCAACACCAATTTCAAAAACCAACTTATTCCATATCCTCCAATCATTTTTGCATCCATCCCATTTGTTTTTCAATTGTGTTTTAGTGAATGCATGGCCAGTTTGTTCTTTGAATAATGTTATAAGAAATTTCCACCCCGTTTTGTCGAAATGAGTATTAGATCTCATTCCTATATCAATAGCTTTAATGCATATATCACAAAATAAATGCAACATTTCCTTTGTCCAAGTAACCTTATCGAAAGATTCAAGACCTTCATAATATCTTTTAACACATTTAAAAAAAGTTTAAAATCAATCAATGATATCAATTACATTGTGGCACATATATAACTGTGGACTTAACCAATACAAAAACAATCAATGTTCTGCGTTTACAAAAGCTGTATGGTTAGCAATAAACATTGACCATGCATTTAATTTGAATGAGAATGTTCCTGTTACTTCCAAGTAAACCAGAAGGACTTGCAATTTGTAATGAAAACTAATTGAAACTCATTAATTTTCAACTGTTTAGAAAACTTAGTTTCAGCCATGATATTATTTCAATTATCAAGCAAAACTTCATTGTCATCATAGCTGTTTGGATGCTCAGAAAACAGAGGAAAAAAAAACAAAAAGTCAAGAATTTATTTCTAGATTCAAAGTAACACAGCTTTCTTTCGCAACATGCAAACACACAAATACAAAATCGAAGTTCTGATTTCCTTCAAAAGTAGAAATCAAAGTAATCCTACACGACATGCTAACAGGTCACTCTTTAGGATTTTCTATAAACACACGCACAATAAAGAACTCTACGGTTTATCAAGCAGAAACAACATCAATGTGCACAGTGAACATATCAGACCATGAAAAACAACACATAAATATTAATTTGTAAGCATCACATTGTTTCCAGTAAATAAATTTTAATCACGCAGCAGCACTGTAAGCTAGTAGACATTTAAAACCAAACCAGATTTCAACGAAGAACAACACATGATTACGCACAGTACACATGCCATGAAGTAGCACAGAAATGTAGGTTTTAGCTCAAGTAAAAAATATTGAAGAACACATAGTACAGGTCATGAAGCAGTACAGAAAAGCAATGAAATTTGCTCAATTAAAAAAAATTGACTAAGGCACAGTAAACAGAAGATAAGCAGCAACAATAATGAAATTTGTAGCTCAATTCAACAATTGAAGAACACACAGTAAATCGATCATGCAGCAGCACAAACATACAATTTTTAAGCAAAAAAAAATAAAATTTGAAGATGGAGATAAGACAGGAACTTACCTCAGTCTCTCTCTTTTAGGTGTTTTCCCAACACGATTCTGCAGCTTTGTTCTGCAAACCAAAACAATGGAGACCCAGAACAAAAATGAGATTTTGAGCTAAATTTTAAACAAAATTGATGAAGATAAGGCAGGTACTTACGAGTCTCTCGCTCGTGTGACCTTTCCCAGCACGAATCTGTTGCGTTTTTCTGTAATGGTAACAATAGAGGGACAGATCAGTTAAGGTTTGGGTTTTTAATCTTCGTTTGGAAAGAAGAAGGGACAAAGGGGAAAAATTTTGCTCTCGAACTGGCATCGTCCTATACGTGGTGGTTTTTGCAAAATTTTGAAACGGGGTTGTTGTAGCAGGAGACGAGAGAAGGGAACAGTCTGGGGAAGGTAGAAAATGAGAGTTAGATC
>Ga0325403_1004873_pt1 | contig 12560 bp, 9 predicted proteins | sample PopdelMetagenome_19_FD_205665 | JGI IMG/M metagenome (GOLD analysis project Ga0325403, IMG submission 205665) | Populus deltoides microbial communities from Bellville, Georgia, United States - Xylem-PdKOR-R4 | ecosystem: Host-associated > Plants > Phyllosphere > Stem > Wood/Secondary xylem...
GGGAGACGAGCATATATTATAATTGAAAAGCTCAAGTTCGAAACCTATTTTAGAGTTAAGGCTCAATGTAGGTTGGGTGGTTTATTGTTTCTATGGAATAAATCTGAAGTTGACTTATAAATTTTGAGATCATTTAGACATCTTATTCATATGCTCTTTGATGGAAAAGGACTAAAACCATAACTTTATAGCATGTTAATCTGAGTGAACAGATTAAGTAGGATTGTTTTGCTAAAATAAAAGATTTAGTTCAGTCGATCTCATTACCATGGATAGTAGTTTGAGATTTTAATGAAGTTCTCTCGGCTTTAGAGAAGAGAGATGGCTTTCTAGTTAATAGCAGAAGGTGTAAACGTTTTAAAAAGTGAGTTCTTGTTGTAGGTTGATTGATTTGGGTAGTGCAGGATTACTTCGAAGGGGCAGGAAAGTAGTGGCCGAAGTAGAGTATTTGAAAGGCTTAACAAAGGTTTCAATAATTAGAATTCCAGACTTAATATTCCAAAGTTGTGTGTGCGGGTGCTTTCAAGGATAAAATTTGGTCATCATCCTCTTCTCATTGATTTCAACACTAACAAAGACATAAATGGCTAGCAAATTTGACCTTTCAGGTTTGAGGTGGCTTAGGCTACACATAACAACTTTGTAGAGTTGGTCAGGAGTAGTTGGGTTAAAGAGATAGACTTGGTGTCCTCTTTTAAGGATATGACTAATGAGCTAAAAGAGTGGAACTTTAGGGTATTTAGCAATATTTTCTAATGAAAAAATAAAATTCTATGAATGGGGGTCATAACAGGTTTTTTATTCGATTGAAGGAAGACATGCAAAAGGAATATAATGAAAATTTTACTCAAAAAGAGGTGTTGTAGGGTCAAAAGTCTAGGTGTCAGTGAGTGGCTTATGGGGATAAAAATACAACGTATTTCCATACCTAGACAATCATTAAAAATAAAAGAATAAAATCTTAGGGTTAAAGGACTCTAACAATCAATGAGTATGGGATGAAAATAGCATGAAAAGAATGATAATGGATTTCTATCAAAAGTTGTTTTCTAGGGATAAAGGAGCAGAGCTTGAGACTAAGCTCTATTTGGTATATCATGTGTTAGATGACATCAAGAAAATGATTTTAATAGAATCAGTGAGAGATGATGAGATTAGGCAAGCTTTTTTTGATATAAAACCGTTAAAAGCTCATGATCCAGATTTTTATCAACCCTACTTCTACCAAATTCAATGGTCAATGGTGGGAGTAGAAGTTTGTAAGTTTATTAGGGATCTTTTTTAGAATCATAGAGAAGTTAAGGATGTGAGCTATTTGTTCTTGGTGTTAATTTTGAAGGTATCGAATCTGGAATTCGTACATCAGTTTAGACCCATTGGTTTGTGTAATGTCAATTATAAGATCTTGATGAAAATATTAGTGAATTATCCGAAGAACTTCATGCTTGACTTAATTACAAAATATCAGAGTAGTTTTATACCAGACAGACAGATTGTGAATAATATAGTGGTGGCATAAGAGGTGATTCATTTAATGTGCAACTTGAAGAGGAAAGAGGAATGATGGCTATCAAGATTGATTTAAAGAAAGCATACGACATGTTAAAATAGGATTTTATTAGAGATTCTGTTGGAAGGAATTACAGTAAGTTTGGTGGATATTATTATAAAGTGCATTGAATCTATCTCCTTAAATGTATTATGGAATGGAAACCTCTGACAAAAGTTTCTTCTATCATGGGGAATTCGGTAAGGTAACCCTCTTTCACCTTTTGTTCTATATCTTGAAAGATTATCTCAATTAACTCACTATGAGGTGGATAGAAGAACTTGAAATCCTTTCAAGTTCAGTTGAGAAAGTCCTAGTATTTCTCATTTATGCTTCACGGATGATATGCTACTATTTGTAGATGCGAGTGAGCTTCAGATGCAGAAGGTGTTGAATTACTTAAATTGGTTTTGTGATGCTTCAGGCAAGAGGCTAGTGTTCACAAAACTAAGATTTATTTTTCTAAAAGGGTTTCGAACTCTTTAGTTAATACATTAAGTTACTTAAATAAGTTTGCAATGAAGGATCATGGGAAGTACCTTGAGGTTCCTTTGTTGCATCAGAAAATAACTAAAAGAACCTACAATTACGTTATTGAAAACTTGCATAAAAATTAGCTATATAGAAGGCTAAAAGTTTATCTCTTGCAGGTAGAATTATGTTATGCCAGGTCAGTGCTAACTGCAGTCCCTGTATACCTGATACAGACGACTTTCTTACCTAAAGCTATTTACAATGAAATAGAAAAAACTTTATCATGGGTTTATTTGGGTGGATAGTGAAGGCCGAGGTAATAAGCATTTGGTTAATTGAAAGACCTTATATCATTCGAAAGCTCATGATGGATTAGGTTTACACAATATGCATTACTTGAATAAAACATTTATAATGAAGCTTGGTTGAGAAGTTCTTTATGATACAGACAGTTTGTGAGCTACTGTGTTTAGGAGTAATAATACTAGAGCAGGTGGTGATAATACTCAAGTGCAGGCCAAGAGAGCAAACTTTTCTTTATGGAAAACAATCTGTAAGGTATGGCCATAGGTTACTTAAGGCATCTCTTGGGCAATAGGGAATGGAAGAAAAATGAGATTCTGGTTGGATGTGTGGTTAAATAGGTATGGACCTTTGGTAGATCATGTTATTCAGGCCATTCTAAAGGAGATGTGAAATTGGACAATGACAAACATGCATGGTTACTATGGATCGGCAATAGAGATGGGATGCTTTTACCAACCTTATTCTGTTATAACTAGTGATGGTATTGGCTAGCTATCTACCACTAACAATGGAGATGGATAAAGACTGAATGTTTTGGCATCATTTTTCAAATGGATTGTTGACAGTTAAATCTACTTACACTACTCAAAATGATAAGTGGAACCAATAACATCATTTACATCAAAATTGGAAATTAGTGCAGGAGTGGCAAGGACCTGAAAGGATTAGGACACTCCTATGGTTAGTGGTTCATAAGAGACTCCTAACAAATAATAATAAGGTAACTCGACATATGGCTATAAATCATGGTTGTCACTATTATCTATCTGTTGTGGAGACATTGTTGCATGTGTTAAGAGATTGCGGAGTGAGTAATGAGACTTGGCTTCATCTAGAAAGGACATATAATAGACCTTCATTCTTTGGAGCTAATTTGTTATCTTGGTTGATGAACAACCTGTCAAGTAAGGAAGTTACATGTGAAGGCTGGAGCTGGGCAATGGTGTTTGGGGTGACATTATGGACATAATAAAAAGCAAGAGATAAACATATTTTTATCGATACAATAGAGGTGGAAACCAGCCCGATAGGTGCAATAAGAAGCCTAGTTAGGGAGATTGAAACAACACAGGATGAGAGATTGAATTGTGATAATGGTCTGAAGCATTTTGTAATGGTAAGATCGACTCATCCTTCTTCAAATTGGTTAAAATTAAATGTTAATTGTTGCAACATAGGGAATCCTGGAGGTACAGGAGTGAGTGGCTTAATTCAGGACTGTAATTTCAGTGTATAAAGATCATTATCTTTAAAGTATTAATTGCCCCCATTATATATGTTGTAGGCTTAAAATAGTATCACATCAGAATATAACAAAACCTTAAACTTATAAACAACAACTTCTATAAGTTTATTAAGAAATTCTATTTTGTTTATGATAAACATGAACAGCAACTTTGTAGAGGAGAGAAGAAGATTGTTTCTTATTTATTTTTGTCAACATCAACCTAGTATTTATAAATAAAATAACATCATTTCAGACCAATATGTATGTAAAGTTTAGAGGCACACTTCTTCAGACCAATATGTCTGTAGAGTTTAAAGCCACACCTCTTTAGATCAATATATCTATAAAATTTAAAAGGCAACTCTTCATTCAAATTATTTGAACAATTTGGCAGGAGGTGTCATGCATAATTATTAGATTAATTAATTTTGAAAATAAAAATAAAAATCATTTATGTTACATAATGTCAAACACCATGATATATATATATATATATATATTCTAGCTTTCCTTCCAACATTCAAATCTATTAATTTGGTGTCCCTCAAATTATAAAGTATAACAAAACCTCTTGCCTTTTTAATATTGGATAAAGTTCTCTTTAATTACCTAATATATAAGCTTTATTTTAACAACAATAAACAACAATCCTCCACTTAACTTGTAATATTAGGTGGTACCATGTTCCATACATATAAAAAAAGATATTTTTAGACTTAGACCTCTCCTTGGTGTAAGCATTTAAAAACTTTAAAAAAATCATAATGGCTAAAAAGCTTAAATCGGGATTTTATTTAATAAAATTAGAAATACTATACACGTGATCTAATTAATCCAAAATAGAAGTTCACCATTATTTTAGCACTATTATGGTCTTGTGCTACTTCTTGAATTCATGAACATTTACAAAGTTTTCCAAACTTTTATTGAAGCAACACCGCTTCATATGTTCGTATAAGTGAAATTTCCTTCTTACATTGAGATTTCATTAAGAGTGTTAATCACTCATCCTTCCATTTATTTGAAATACTAATTTTGTAAATCTCAATTTCATACACAAATTAGTATACATCACTCTCACTAATAATTTGTTATTACCTATGAAACTCCTAACTAGTAAAGGTACTAGTAAAAGTTGGGTTCCTATTGTTAGTAAGTTTAATTAAATGTCTTTAATCTCATACTAATAGAAATGTTTCTAACTAAATCTCTTGAGAGGCCTTTAGTAAAAAGATTTGCTAGATTATTACAAGATCTAACATGCATAATGGTAATTATCCCGTCAAAATTAATTGTCTTAGATATTCATATTTCAAGTTGATATGTCTAGATTTTTCATTGTAAAGTTTACTAAATGCCTTAAACATGGTTGCTTGACTATCACAATGTAAGGAGATAGATGACATCGATTATGGCCAAAACTTAATATCTAATAACATATTTCTTAACCATTTTGTCTCCTTACCTGTAGTTGTTAGAGCTATAAACCTGGATTCCATTGTAGAATGGGTTATACATATTTGTTTCTTTGAAGCCCAAGAAACAACACCACCTCCTAAAATAAATACTCATCGAGAGGTTGGTTTATTATCACTTGTACTAGTTATCTAACTAGCATTAATATAACCTTCAAGTACAATTGGAAAATTATTATAAAATAATCCAAAATTCATAGTCTTTTTCAAGTAATCAAGTGCTCTTGTAATTGCTTTTCAATTATCCTTACTAGGATTACTTGTATATCTAGGTAATTTACATATCATGAAAGTAATATCTGGTCTAGTACAATGCATAACATACATTAAACTACCAATTGCACTAGCATATTCAATTTGAGCAATTAATTTACTAATATTTTTTTATCAACTTAAAGAAACATAATAGGGAGTATTTGTTTCTTTGATATTCAAATGATTAAATTTATTTAAGACTTTATCAATATAATGAGATTGACAGAGAACAAAACCTTCCACTATGTTTTCTTACTTTGATACCCAAAATTATATCTACCTCATTTAAGTCCTTCATTTGGAATTTTGAGGTTAAATATTTATTCGTATCATTAACACCATTTATATTAGTACTAATAATAATCATGTCATCCATATAAAGATATTATCACACCAAAATTATTTGTAAATTTAGAATAAATACATCTATTAGCTCTATTATGTTTAAACAATATTCTAAAATTATAGAATCAAATTTCTCATGTCATTGCTTAGATGATTGTTTCAATTTATATAGAGATTTAATCAATTTGCAGACTTTATATTCATTTTTTAGTAGAGTAAAACACTTGGTTGTTCCATATAGACCTCCTCATCTAATTCACAATTGAGGAAAATTGTCTTAACATCCATTTGAGGTTCATATAAATTATACATTGATGATCAAACCAAAAATATTCTTATAAATTTTATACGAGCTACCAGAGCATATGTATCAAAATAGTTTATTCCTTTCTTTTATCTAAAGTCTTTAGCTACTAACCTTACTTTAAAAGTTTGAGTTGATCCATCACTATTATATTTTCTTTTGAAAACTCATTTACATCCAATTGCCTTGGAAACTAGATGCAAATTAACAATAGTCCAAGTATTGTTATATAATAATAAGTCAATCTCATCATTAACTGTCTTTTTCTAAAAAACAACATCTCAAGACATCATTGTCTTTTTATATGTTTTAAAGTCATCTTTAACTATTAATAAGATTGGTAACTTATTGCCTTGAACTAAAAAAATAATATATTGTGAAGATATATAATCCAAATGTAAATTCTTTTTTTTCCTAACATGTTGGCTTCTCCTAAGTTCAATAAAATGATCAATTTGAGTTTTTTATTTATTTCTATAATTTGGATCAAAACTTGCATTATTTGTTAGCTCTATTTCAATTTCAGAATTATTGATTAATTCACTAATTGAATTGGAATCAGTTTGAAATTTATTTTTAATAAACTCAGTATCTCTGGATTCCATGATTACATTAGAACTTGAATATAATATTCCATATGCTTTTGAATTTTCAGCATAGCCAACAAAATTCCATTTTAAAGTTTTAGGTCCTAATTTTATCATTTTAGAATTTGGAACTCTATAAAAGGTAAGACAACCCCAAACTTTAAGATAATTGAAGTTTATTTTTCTTTTCTTCCATAATTCATATGGAGAAACTTTTAATTTTATAGAAAAAATTCTATCATGTATATGACAAGTAGTGAGTAATAGTGAGTAAAGCTTCTCTTCATAAACTAGTAGGCAATTTAGCATTCACTAACATAGAGTTAAGCATATTAACAACTGTTCTATTGTTTTTTTCTACCAAGCCATTTTGTTAGGTGTATATGGTGCACTATTTTGATATGTGATTGTATTTTTTTCCCACAAAATAAAGAAAATCCCATGGAAAACAAATACTCACCACCTCTATCACTCCTTAGAATTTTAATTTTCTTCCTCTTTTAGTTTTCAACTTCTAATTTATAATTCTTAAAAAGCATGATCTTTATGTTTCATTAAATAAACATATATCAAAATATCCATTTCCTCCCCTAGTTAAAATACCATTTAATTCACATATATCTAAATATACATGTTCTAATAACCTTATATTTCTTTCAACTTTAGGAAAAGCCTTTTTAGTCATCTTTGCTTGAATGCAGATTTCACATGTTCTTTTATCTCTAATTTTATAAGAAATTAAATTATGCTTAGCCATATATTTTAATGATAAAAAACTAACATGTGCAAACGATCATGCCATAAAGATAGATATAACTCAATCATATAAATAAAAACATTAATTTTATTATTAATACTGAGTTCAAACATTTCATTAGATAAGTAGCCCTTCCCCATAAATAGTTCATTTTTGGATATAATGATTTTATCAAACTGTAAAACAACCTTAAAACCCTTCTTACAAAGCAAATTTACATATATAAGATTTTCCTTATATTTGGTACATGTAAGACATTAATCAATAACAATTTCTTTCTAAAAGTAAAATTTAGTTCAACACTTCCTTTTCCCATCCTTTTGCAGCATTATAATTTCTTATTAGAACTTTTTGTCCACCTTCTGCAACTTTATAATTTTTGAAATGGTTTTTATTTGTTGCATGCATGGATGGTTGAACCAGAATCATACCACCAGTTAATGGATATGATACTTACAGCCATATAAAGTTCAGTAATCATTCCAATATGTAGCTTTGAAAGCATTGCAACCAACTTAGTTTCGTGTTCAACCATATTTGTAATATTTGAATTCTGAACATTGCTAGGATCTTTTTGTTTTTGTTTTTTTTGAAACTTGCACTCACGTTTATAGTGCCCTTTATTGCCATAATTATAGTAGGTCTTTCCTTTATTTGAATTGCTTGGGTTGCTTGGATTTTTGAAGTTCTTTACTACCTCAAAAAATTTCATCTTCTTTCCCGCATTCTTCTTTTGAACGTTTAGATTTCCTTCAACATAATTCACTTTTGTTGCAGATTCTGTAGTAGATTTCTTTAAATGAATTCTGGTTTCCTCTTCAATTTGTAAGTGTTTTGGAATATGTTCATGAAAAAAAATCTTCTATGGTATGCAATAACTTCTTCCTATAATCATTATAACTAAGAGAAAATTTTGTAATTATTACTCCTACTTGTAATGCTTCAGGAACTTTCACTTTCAAGTCTTTAAGTTTAAAAATCAGAACTTATAACTCATACACTCGATCCATAACAGAAACACGATCAATCAATGAAAATTCAAAATATTTCATAATAAGAAATTTGTCCACATCTTGTTTTTCCATGTTGTATTTGTAATCTAGTGACTTTCAGATTTTCTTAGGAGACTTTATGGATGTAAAAAGATCATATTGACAATCTGACATATTATTGAGGACGTGACCTCTACACAATAATTCTTCTTCATCTCGTTTTTTATGCTATGCTCTCAACTGATCATTGTCTTCAGATGTAGATGTAGGAATTTCAAGCAGATTCGGATCAAAAATATAAGAGATCTTTAAATTAGTCAATATGAACATCATCTTGTCTTTCCAACATACAAAATTTATTCCATCAAAATAATCCTACTTTGCAAACTCTTGATTCACTATAGTCTTGGATTCCATTGGAAAATTAATACCTTAAAATTAGCTTTTCATAAATTAGTTAGCCGACTACAATCAAACAAAACACTCTTTTTCTAGAGATGATTGAATTGTTGATGATCCATTAAAATGTTTTTATTTGATTTTATATTAATAACTTGATTGGTTTTGCAGTTTCTCATTTAATTTAGTTAGGTTTTAAGCTTTAATTTTAATAAAATAAATATTTTTCACTTGAAAATATATTAAAATAATATTTTTTTTATTTTTTAAATTAATTTTTAACATAAGAAAATGATGAAAAATAAAAAAAAATTAATTTAAAAAAAATCAAAAACTTTCTAAAGCACTTTGAACACAAAAACAAACACTTTAAAAAGTAAACAAACCAAAACGACACCGTTGATGGCTTGAGGAGATCGCATTTTTCTAGTCGAGGACTCGAGGCACAGACTCTCTTGAAACTTGAAAGAGGATCGAGACATAAAGTAAACGCAGATAGCGTAGATCGGTGTGGTTAGGGTTTCTTTTCTAAAGGTAAGGCTTCGGGTTCTCCTGATCTATTATTAACCTTTTTGGATCTACTACTAATTATAGATTAGTCTATACACAATCTTGTTTCTAATCTCATCTAATGATTTTTTTTTTTGTGTGTGTGATAATTATGAATGCAAAGAGCATGGCGTCAGGAGCAGGAAGCTCAATGCTATATTCTTTTCTTCTATTCACAGTAATTCTTTCACTTCAAGAGATGTATCGCTCTAAATTGGCTTCCACCGAGTTATTTACCATCCTTGGCGGATTCATCAGCTCTCTCTTGTTTCTTGTCCTCCTCACTGTGAGTTTTTTTACTATATTTTTATCATGATCCGTTTGGGTGTTATGAATTTATTTATTTATTTATTACTGTTTTGCAGTTAATTGGGAATTTTCAGGAAACATGTGGCATGAAGACTGGGTGGGGTGCTGGTGAGTGCACCTTGTCTGTCTCAATGATTTCGCTTGCTTTCTTCTTTTATTTGTATCCCTCTTTCCAGAAAGAGGAGCTGAGGAGGGGCTTGGGTGAATGGATATAATACTTTTTATATATATAGCGTTTGCTTGGGTAAAGATATTTCTGAGCTGATATTCCTAAGCTGCCTATCACAAGTTTTACTCTTTCAAATCTGTGGATCAGTTCATACATGATATCAGCTGATTTGTCATTGGTACATATCACTGTTGCTGATAACTTGCATTTTTTCCCCTTTTATTTTGGCTGACTCCGTGTAGATCCTAACCTGTTCCTTTCAATATATATCTAATGACTAAGAGTTGATGAAGTTAATCTATTGATTAATAGCACATAGGCCGTCTCATTTTTGGCTTGGTTTGAGGTAAGGAAGAAGGCACAAGGTTGTTGATCTGAGCCTCAATAAATTATATGTACATGATTCTGATTGTTCAGTTCTCTTCTCAGTAGCATGCTACTCGCCTCCATAAGGCGCAGTGAGGTTGATGTTGCCTTATAGGGATCAGTATCCATGTCATTGATAGCCTTATTATTTTTTCCCTTTTGTTTTCAATCACCTTTGCTGTTTAAAAAGGTCATGAATATATCTACCGCTAATGTTTTTGTTTTTCTTTTGAAGTCATCTTAGCAGAAGCTGTTGCTCTAATTGCTGCTGGCACTGTGCATCGTGTTTGCATCACTACATGGTAAGGTTAAGATGTAAAAATAATTTTGCTTTTCACTATATGTTTTTTCACAATACATGCTTGAGAGAAAAATACTCAAAATCTATCAGTCATTATTTTGTTTAACCACCCATTGGACTACCATTGTGTTAGGCATCAATTGTGCCATGAAGTATCCTATATAAGGATTCGGTGAAACAAAGCAAGCTTGCTAGTTTAAAGTGCCTGTGCATTTATCATTGAGTATTTTTAGGAATAATTTGCTTTGTTGATGAGAAAATTGTGTGAAACTTTCTTGCGTGCTGATTTACAAGTAGGCTTGTAACAGAGTTGGCATAATTAGTTGAACCACAGTGAACTGCAATCTTTTCTTCTTTCAAGTTGTTTTTCAGATAAACGACTGGAAAATTTGATCATGCAGGCATGCAACTATTGGCATAACCTGAACTGGCCTGGTAGTGTATCTTGTGGGCATGAATAACCTTTCAAGGAAATTTGAGGGTGTTTATCTTTTGGATTGAGAGCATCCTGTAATGTCATAAGTTTGTTCCACACAATATAGGAACATAGACTAGAAACATCAATGAAGTCATTGCAAAGAAAGCAAAGTCATCACTATATTGAAAGAAGCAAGAGGCAGTAATGATTAGATGAACCATATTGAAAGAAGTGAAGAGACAATAATGATTATATGAACCATAGTCATATTAATGACTAGAAATGGTTTTAATTCAGATGCATTGAAAGTTAATATGTTCTTGATTCCTAAATGCAATGACGATATTTGGTTTAGAATTCATGAGTATGTAATTTCATCTGTAGGATTTAAGGTAGGCTATGTGCCATAAAACATGAATTGCAAGGCTGAATGGGTTGAATTCTAAATAACTACAGCAGATCTGGTAAGAATTATGCTCGTGCTGAGTGATGAAAATATGAAATTAATTGTGGATTACATTTAATCAATATGATTAATGGTAAACTAACATTAAATGTCTTGCAAATGTGTGCTAATGGCTGTACTCAACTTGTATTTGATGCAGTTTCTTGTTCTCTGCTGGTCTACTGTATGAGGTCAACAAGCTTTCTGGGCTGACACTTTCTAAAAGTGATTCCAAAACAAGACGGTACTGAGGGCATGTCACAGTTTAGTAACGTATTGATATGTTGTTCCGAAGCTCTCTTATTTTGTCCGCTCAAGTCTTTGTGAGATGTATCAGGATTTCATCAACTTTTCAAACTATGAAAATAGGTCACCTGTAGGGTGCCAACGTATGTGAAGGAACATCTCTCTGTGGTTTCTTCGAGGGAAAAGATGGTAGAATTTTGTTATGAGATTTTCAATCCTGCTCCTTCCCCTCATGTTTGTTTTTTTTGTAAAAAAACGTTTTCCTTTTCTGTTCTCACTGAGAATCAACTGCCCGTTAGCAGAGTTCTAGCTTAAGCTCACGACAGGAAAAATCATTAAAGGAGCTCATTATGCTTGCGTGCTTACGAAATTCAGAAATGAACTTGTCTTGGCTGGATGGTTAGTTGTTTGGATTTAGAGTCAGGACCTTATAGGTCAAATTAGCTAACTTCCCGGCGTTATATTGCGGGCGTCTTGGCTGGATGGCTAGTTCTTTGGATTTATAGTCATGACCTTATAGGTCAAACTAGCTAACTTTATTTTATTGTTAATGTATTTTCTAGCACCATGAAAAATTGAATATAAAATAAATAAAAATTTACATGCTTCAATAAATGTAAAAAAACTTTATTTTATCTAGACATCATCATAATTGTTATTCTTAAAATGGTGTTGATTGAAAGAGCACGAGGAGTCATTTGGGTGGAGTCAGCACGAGGAGTCATTTGGTTATGTTATAACTTTTAGATTTTATTCGTTTTTGTATTTTAAAAGTATTTTTAAAAGAATTTAATTTTTTTAGATTAATATTTTTTTTTGATATTTTTAGATTATTTTGATGTATTGATGTTAAAAATAATTTTTTTAAAATAAAAAAATATTATTTTAATATATTTTTAAATAAAAAATATTTTAAAAAATAATTACAATACCTTCAATAAATTTAAATTTAAAGATGAGTTTTCATATATTAAAATAGAAGTTAGATGAGTTTTTCTTTTCTATTTTCCTTTTAACATAAACACAAAATTGCTACCTTCATCCATTTAGTGCTAAAATGTAACTAAGGCACACGAACTTCATTTT
>Ga0325403_1004877_pt1 | contig 12555 bp, 2 predicted proteins | sample PopdelMetagenome_19_FD_205665 | JGI IMG/M metagenome (GOLD analysis project Ga0325403, IMG submission 205665) | Populus deltoides microbial communities from Bellville, Georgia, United States - Xylem-PdKOR-R4 | ecosystem: Host-associated > Plants > Phyllosphere > Stem > Wood/Secondary xylem...
AAATTTAAACATATGTACAATCAAATATAATAAATCTAAAATAAAGGGGGCGTTAGAGGATAAGAAGGAGGTTAGTCGTTGTTGGGACCATCAGGCCAATTAGGAGAAGCACATGGACCACTCATATATGATCTCATCTTTATTACCACTCAGCGGAGTTCTTTATAATCTGCAGTGAGTCGTTCATATTTTTCATTAAGATGAGTCATCTAATCCTGTACTTATTGGTCTAACATCTCTTCGAACTCGAGAGTTTGAGTGCTCGAAACGAATTGCAAGCATCCAACGATCGAAACATTACGGGTTGTCTACAAGTTCTCGACTGTAGTGTTAGAGATTTTATACACCAAATTTTTATCGGGCCCACCAGACAATCCTGCCTCCAACCACAAATTCAGATAGAGATCTGAATTGGTCGAAGGATCATCCTCGTATCTCTTCTTTAAATGGTTATTATATGTATCCTACAAAGAAAAAATAAATTCATCAAATTGAAGGAAATTATAACTTAATAAAAAAAATTGTTGAAAACCAACGTACCAAAAATTATTAAGCTCAGTTATCCACGAACTGTTGCATCCTTTTTTGGCAATCATCACTTCGCACATACATTTCAACAAAAAGCTTCTTCGGGCTTGACTCACGTCCAAGAATCGTAGCCTGCAAGATAAAAATGTTATCAGTTAAATATATTTATAAAAAATAACAAACAAAAAAATAGAGGTAATAAAAAAAATCTTACAATCTGTTTCGCATGTGAAATGAACGAAATATAGTCGTTAGTGTGCATGTTAACGGTCGTGAACACGTCGGTGTTGGTTCTTCACATGCACCAAACTGTGACCGTCGAGTGAAACGTGCGGATGTCACGTGCGATATTCTTACAACCCTTCCTCGCAATATTATCATTAGCTCTCTCCTATTCAAATTTTCACTTGCAGAAAAAATTTATAAAAAGAAAATTTCAGTAATTTCAATAAACTAACCAAATTAACATAATAAAAAATATTTTAGTTAATATTGACCTTAAACCTTGAAAATCATGCATTGACTTGCAATTTTCATTCAGGATGTTTGGAATTTCCATCTAAGATTTAAAGGCAAATGTTATTGTTCTTACAGCCTCAATATTTGTAACCTGAAATTGCTTTCATTAAATAGAGGTCTGTTGTAATATTTTTTTTTTTATGTTCTATACTTGGTGATCCTTAGGCATTTATTTACCTTAGATCACATGTATTTGTGTTGCAGGTTATAAGGTCATAGATCTACTCATAGAAGTAATCATAGAAAGTATGTGTTCTATTATTAACGACTGCATGCGAAGCTAGGATATAAGATGAATTGTTGACTTGCAAAATAAGATAGGCGCTAGAATGATATGGAAATTAGGTGGGCATCACAGTAATAACTTGTAAAATGAAGAATCTAAATGGGTATCACAGTAATAACTTGTATAATGAGAATTTAGTTAGATATTGTTTATGGTGGCATTAGTGTGCTTAAACGTCATTTGGCATGCCATGAATATTAAAAAGGGAGAGTTGTCATCTCTTAGGGAAAATGAAAAGGATTGATGGGTTTTCGGCGTTATTAAGATTGATATGGCTACCATCTTTTTTCTTTTTTTATAATTTTTCTTTTCTTCTTTTCTCGTTAGAACCCGTTTGGCTACGTAGTGGCGTCCATGTTTCCTGCGGCCAAATTTTACAAGCTATTTGGTTAATTAACAAACACTTATTACTATACATGGGGCCCGTGAAATACTGCGTTTAAAACGCAAGAAAGAAGGAAGCAGTTAGGAGTTGCTTCCTGAGCGTTACAAGTAAAGATGCATGTCTCCACTATTCACTGAACAGTGGAGGCATGCATCCACTGTTCACTAAACAGTTTTTTTTTTTTTTTTAAATCAATGTAGTTAATTGATTTCACTCCCACTGAACGTAAACAACAATTTAAAAAAAAATTAGTTTAAGGTGAATTAAATTTACTTATACTATAATCTTAATTTTTATTCCTGATAATATTTTACCTAATTTTGTAGTTCTTGTCGGATGAATTTTATACGTAATGGAATTGTAGATAGTTTAATGGAATAATAATTTTTTATATATATAAAGTATGATTTATTTCATGATGTAATAACAATAGTTAAATCCACAATATTTAAATTAAAAACCATCAATATTAATATATATATATATATATATATATATATATATATATATATATATTTTAAAATTATTTTATAACCTCAATTTCAAAAGCACTCTTAACCAAACACATTAAACTATTTTTTCTTCAATCTCAATTTCAACCACAGTTTTAACCAAATATTTATTTTTTTCAAAATAACCTCAACTAAAAATATTTTTTACAAAATAACTTTTTTTAAATCGCAATTATAAGAGTTCCTGCAGTATCAAATACACTCTTAGTTGAGCCTTCATTGGACCCGGTTAGGCTTTCATGAAGGAATGGATTAGAGATCTGGTGTAGAATCAGTTTGAATCAGAAAATAAGAAAATATATATTTAGTCATACACGATGCCAGTTGTCTTCTAGGGATGTTTGAGACTTATTACAGCATTCGATCGAGGTCTTTTTCGATATCTTTGGCTTCGTCTCTAGAAAATTCTTAATGTCTAGTACTTGTTGTAATCAAAGTCATGTAGCAACTTAATTTTTTTTTTCTTTTTTTTTTCTCTCTAATTAGGCCGTTAGGTCCAAATGCTGCCCAATTGGTGTCATGGGCCATTTTTTACCCTAGTTCTCAACATATTTTCAAAAAAATAAAAAATTTTATAATATATATATATATATAGATGCATTTTGACCAATTTATAGCCATTTCCTATTTTTTATTTTTTTACCCTTTTCACGTATCTTATTCATATTTTTAAATGATGAATTTTCAAAAACCAAAAAATTGAGATGAATAAAAAAGATTATTGAGTGAAATAATAAGCAAAGAAGGAAATAGAGATTAAAATAAACATGAAAGTTTAGGTCCCTCTCCAAGTAGTTGTAAGATAAGAAAATAAAATAGAGGAATATAAGGAGATAACAAGAAAGACATAAAAAGATTAATAGATGAAATATTCAAAGGAAAACAATTTACAGAGTAGAAGGCGAGAGTAGAGAAAAGGAAGCAGGAAGGAAAAAAATCATTAAAAGAAAAGGAAGCAAACCAATAAAAAATAAAATTGTGAGAGAGAGGAGTGTTAGAGAATAATATAAATCATATCTTGAAACCTCACATAATAGTTTAAACTATTAATTTGAATTGGTTCTTTAATATGGTATCAGAACCTTAATGACCAAGCAGTCACGAGTTCGAATCTCACCATCCCTATTTATTTGATAAAAATCAAGCACAAGATGATATGGACCAGTACAAGTTTCAAGCCCAAAGGGCTTTCACTTGAGGGGGTGTGTTAGAGAATAATATAAATCATATCATAGGACCTCATCTAACAGGTTAAGCTATTGGGTTGAGATGATTCTTTGACACTGTTAGAGAATAATATAAATCATATCCTGGGACCTCACCTAACAGTTTAAGTTATTGCGTTGAGATGGTTTTTTGACATGGTATCAAAGCCTTGATGACCAAGCGGTCACGAGTTCGAATCTTAACATTCCTATTTATTTGATAAAAATTAAACACAAGGTAAAGTGGGCTTGTGCAAGTTTCAAGGCCAAAGGGTTTTTATTTGAGGGGGTATTAGAGAATAATATAAATCATATCATAAACCTCACCTAACAGCTTAAACATTAAATTGAATTGGTTTTTTAACCAGAAGAATAACCTTAAGTGGAAAAAAATTAAACAAAAAAAAGTCACAACTCTCTTTCTTTCTCTTTTATTACCAGATTTTGACTTTCTTTTTCGATCAAATATTTCTCTCCCTAATCTTTTTCATCCTCGCTAGAACCAAGTAGCTATCTCTCATTTATATAATCACCAAAACAACCTTCTCTCTTTACCCATCGTGAACCAACCACCATCATTTCTCCAAATAAATCATCAGCCAACCATAAATCACCAAACAATCAACCTTAAAATTTTCCCATCACGTGATCCAGTAGCCACTATTCTCTCTCGCCAACCTACCCAAATACCTTTGAATCTAGTCACATCAACCACCAAACATCCCCCACAACTCCGACCTTTTTTCATCCATTCTCAACATATAACAAGCCAAAATTTCCAACCATTCAAACCTAAAATCGCCAGCCATTTTAACCCCAAATCAACCCAAAAAACAAGATCTAGTTATTTTTTTCAGGTTCATTGATAGCGTGTGAAGTACACGTGCCATCATCCTTATTTTTTGTCCAAGCACCAATGTATGCAAATCATTTGCCACTGCCAAGTCCTAGTTACAGCAGCTTCTGGTTGACTCCAACAACTTCTAAAGTCATTTTCAGACCCAAAGAATTTTTTTGCTTATTTTAGATCATTTTCATTGTATTATTAATTTTTTATATTATGGTGAATATTTGAAGTGTTAAGGTTAACACCATCATATGGCAACCCAGATCATACAACAGTCAAAGATTTATTTTTCCAAGATGTGATAATGTTAGAATTAGTACCCTATGATAGGATTAGGAGGATGGGTTGTAATAGAATTATCCGAGGTATAATTATTTGATTTTAGTATAAATTTTTTCGCATGGATGTGTATGTTTGGTTGTAGTGGAATTTGTTCTCAAATAAAGGTTTTCCACACTTGTTTAAAATAAATGGTAAGAGTATTTTAATAAAAAAAATTGATTTGCTTTTTTTTATGTGATTAATTAGGTGTATATTGATTGTCTTCTTATGAAAGAATCAACTCAGGGATGGTAAGATCCTTGAATCAGTTTTGTCTATTAAAAGTTGAGGCTTTATTGTTTTCGTATAAAAAACATTTTTGTTTTTTTTTTCTTTTGTGGTTGCTTGGGTGTATTGATTATTTTCTTTATCTAAGAATCAATTTTGGGATAGTGTGATCCTTAAGCAAGTCTTATCTCTTAAAAGTTGAAAGATATTGAATATAGTTGATACATGATTTTTTTAAAAAAAAATTGGATCTGTGAGCTAAAATTATAATCTAGAAAATATCTTTTTGATCCACAATTCTTCTTATCCAATAAAATATTATCCAACTATCGGAGTCACATTTGAAGTAACAACATTTGATTATATATATATATATATATATATATATAATAAACATTTTGTACATATTTTTTTGGACCTTGGTTTGTAAATATAATTTATATGTCCACATTTATTGTTTATTAAATTTTAATTTTGAATATGTGTAATATTTGTTTAGTTGTTTTCCAAACTAGGTCATATATCCTTTTTGTGGTAAGTGAATCTAGATTGGGTTGATGGGACCTATATAGGCCCATCAAAGTAAGTAAGGGTCTTTAGGCTGATTTTGAATATTATCAAAGAAAACAAGCTTGAAGTTCAATTTATAATTTATCATTCTCTTGATTTCAATGCTTGTAATTCAAAAATGAGGATTGAGCTTTTTTGTTAAGTCTAGGTTTCAAATCACGACCTTACATTTTAGTACTCAAATGTGTAAGTATAAGAGGTATATTTTATCATTAAAAACGAATATGAAACAAGTTACCTTATATTGGATATTTTAGAGTTATTTTCATCTTTTCTTTAATATAATTAAATTTTTATCCAAGAATTTATGAAAAACCAATTAGGATTTCTAATTAATATCAAACTAAGTGTGTGACTCTTTTTTTTAACCTTATCTATCCTAATCAACTCATTGAGATATCCATAATAATAATTGGACTCTTCCTCTTTCTTTTCTTTCATTCCTCTCTAATGAGGTCATTGGGCTTAACTAGGGCTCGTTTGAGCTTTTTTTTTATTATTTTCTTTTCTTTCTATTCCCTTTTTTTTTTTTGTCCTTTCTTCTTTTTTGGTTGTGGTACTGGGACCAACTATTGCCTGATTGGGCTATTCCCTTTTTTTTCCCTTTTTCTTCTTCTTCACTTCATTCCTCCCCTCTCTCCTAGGCTCGGTTGGGCTTCTCGATGTTGTTTAGCTTTGCTTGATTTGGATCATGTTGGGCTATGGTTTTCAGTTTGCATTTTCTTCTTTTTTATTAGGCTTTATTTTGGGCTAGATTGGCCTACTTTGTTTTGCTATGTCAACAGGTTTGCTTGATCTGCTACTAAGGAACTGCACTGGTGTGACCTTGCGATTTAGGGAGTGTTTTGCATCATGTTTACTTACAATTTGAAAAAAAAAAAATGTTTTCAGATGGTTTGCTGAAGTTAAAAAATATTTTTAAAAAATAAAAAAAACTTTTATTTTAATAAATTTCTAAACAAAAAACACTTTAAACCATCACCGTTATCACAATTCCAAATATACAATTAGCTTCTTTGTTCTGTCTTCTTCAGCATTAAAAAACATATATATGAAAACGAAAACAAAAACAAAACTGTTGTCCGAAGACAGGATACAAATATATTTTATTTTTTCAGTTACAGGCAATAGCGTGGAATATCTCCAAATCTCAAATAATGTATACATCATATATTTCAAAGATTTAATGTCTTTGAGACAATATCAGCCTTCTTTAGAATGAGTGCATGATTAAAACAAATAAATGCTTTGAATTGCTGGGCGATTGGCGCCTCTCTCAAGTTATTGTAGCCTTTCTTTCCCGACATAAATGTTTAACATTTCTAGAGCAAAGAGAGAATAATTTGTATCTTAGCAACTCTATCTTCTTTTCTTTTTCTTTTTTTTAGTGTGTGCAATTATATTTTTTTGGTAGAATTAATCAAATTATATTTCATGTTGATAAAATAGACATGGGAAAAGTATTACGTGCTTAAATTATAAGAGTTCACTCATTTGTAAGCATAAAAATTAAGAAAACCAGAGTGAACAGGGGACCTGATAAAAGACCCAACATTTGACCCTCTGCAATCTTTCTTTTTGGTGTGTGTTCCTTGAAAATATACAAGGATTAAAGCTCCCAAAATCAAGGTAAGCCTGGCATTCTGTGACCTTTAAATTTAAATGATCATGAAGCCCGACAGCAGGCAATGTTTTGAAGTAGTAACCCTTTGCATTGGTTGCTTCAGTTAAACAGGAGAAAGGGGTTTTCCTGTGCCCATACTTATCACTGCTCCTACACACGTATAAAAATAACTTTTGTAGGGAAATTATAACAAAAACACTTTGATTCAAGCTGTAGCAGCATCCATAACAATAATAACACAAGCAAACAAATCATGGCTTCGAATTCTTTAGCTCTCAGAGAAGAACATAGGGGTATAATTAGAACCCTGTTTGCATAGGACAATGCCTATCAGGCTATACTCGTAGCCTAGTTTGTCATTGCTTGGTTTTGGTATATACAACTTTGGTTCCGGGATGTTTGATTTTATTAGAATATGTAAATAAATCTTTCATTTATAGCATTTGTATTTTAGGAGATACTCGGCTGATTAGGTTAGCAAAATTGTAGCCGAAAGATTCTCCACATTCTTGTATATATATCAGCTGTCAAATGAATGAAGGACACAAAACATTTCTATTTCTATCATGGTATCAGAGCGCATCTAGGCTATCTCCTCCTTCTAACCCTAGTTGTCGTTCCAACCGCTCTATCTTTCTACCATCTCCCATTTCCCATCTCAATACTGCCTCACCAAAAACACCATGACAGAGCACACATCCGACCCAGCAAACTCTCCCTCTTCTCCTCCTCCTCCCAGACCTCATCCCTCTCATCCTGCTCTTGCAGTATCCAACATCAACACCTTCATCAAAGTCACCTTAGACATTGAAAAGGGTCAATACATTACGTGGTCGGAGCTATTTAAAATCCATGCTAGGGCTTATCAAGTTCTTGATCATATCATTCCTCCCTCAGCAGCAACGATGAAGCAGTACACATCTCTTCAAGACACGGACCCTGACCTCTGGTCCCGTGTTGATGCCATTGTTCTACAATGGATTTACGGCACTATCTCTGAAGATCTTCTCAACACCATCCTTGAACGTGACTCCACCGCTGCACTTGCATGGAACAGATTAAGGGACATTTTCTCGGACAATAAAAACTCTAGGGCTCTCTATCTAGAACAAGAATTTTCAAAGGTTCAAATGGAGCATTTTGCAGATGCCTCATCCTACTGTCAACATCTTAAGTCCCTCTCGGATCAGCTGTCAAATGTTGGATCTCCTGTAACAAATGAAAGGTTGGTTCTTCAACTTGTTTCGGGTTTAACTGATGCCTATGCTAGTGTTGGTTCACAGATTCGTCATGGTGATTCTCTTCCCCCCTTTTACAAAGCACGGTCTATGTTGGTTTTGGAGGAGACGGCAAGGACGAAAAAGGCTGCCCAGACCTCCTCCAACTCTGCCTTCTTTGTCTCTCCAGTCGCCCATTCCAGTGGCCACACGGCTGGAAATCCATTCCACCACCGTCTCAATCACACTTCCAACCGAAGCTCCACCACCCGTAATAGCAAAGGAGGTGGCAGTGGTGCCCGTAGTAGCAAAGGCAGAGGAAGGGGTGATGGTCGTGGAGGCCAATTGCACCAGCAACAGTACACTACACCCTGGCAGCCAATGTCCTCACAGCAGCAGCAATGGTCTTTTCCTCCTTGGGCTAGGCCGTGGCAACCTTGGGCTACGCCCCCATGCCCATACCCAACGGCAAACCACTTGTCTCACCAGCCCAGCTCTCAACGTCAGACAGGCCTTCTTGGGCCCAGGCCACAACAGGCCCACATGGCAGCCTCTACACCGCAGGCCCAGTCATCTTATGCTCCAACCGACATTCCAGCAGCTATGCATACACTCTCACTTACTCCTCCTGCCGAGCAATGGTACATGGACACCGGAGCCACATCTCACATGACCGCAAACGGAGGTAATCTTACGTCTTATTTCAATATGAGCAACAATCGTAATATTATTGTTGGTAGTGGTCATACTATTCCAATTATTGGTTGTGGAAACGCATTACTACCTAACCCCAACCCTTCTTTCTCTTTGAATAATGTCTTGCATGCCCCAAAATTGATTAAAAATCTTGTCTCTGTGAGGAAATTTACCATTGACAATGATGCTTCTGTTGAATTTGATCCTTTCGGTTTTTCTGTGAAGGATTTTCAAACGGGGATGCCTTTACTGAGATGTAACAGCTCAGGTGACCTATATCCAGTTACCACAAGACCACCCATTGGAATCACACCACCATCAACTTTTACCGTTTTGTCTCCTGAATTATGGCATAGTCGTTTAGGACACCCAGGAGCTCCTGTTTTAAGCTCTCTTCGTAAAAACAATTTAATTGTTTGCAATGAATTTCGAGATAATTTTGTTTGTCATTCATGTCCTCTTGGGAAGCAAGTTAAATTACCTTTTTATGACTCTCTCTCATATACCTCTTTGCCTTTTGATATTGTGCATAGTGATATTTGGTCATCACCTACTCTTAGCTCGGGTGGTCATCGCTATTATGTTTTGTTTCTTGATGATTTCACGAATTTTCTATGGACCTCTCCAATTACAACTAAATCTCAAGTGCATTCCATTTTTCTATCATTTCGTACTCATGTTAAGGCACAATTTGAAAGGGAAATCAAATGTTTCCAATGTGACAATGGCGGGGAGTATGATAATGGACCATTTCACAAATTTTGTCAATTAAATGGAATGACTTTTCGATTCTCTTGCCCTCATACATCTCCTCAAAATGGAAAAGCCGAGAGAAAAATTCGTACCATCAATAATATCATCCGCACTCTCCTCGCTCATGCCTCTCTACCATCCTCCTTTTGGCATCATGCACTTCAAATGGCCACCTATCTTCTTAACATACTCCCCAACAAAAAGCTTGCTTTCCAACCACCCACAAAAATTCTTTATCAAAAAGACCCGTCCTACTCTCACCTTCGAGTTTTCGGGTGTTTATGCTATCCTCTTCTTCCGTCTACTTCTAGAAATAAATTGCAAGCTCGGTCAACACCATGTGTTTTTTTGGGGTATCCATCTAATCATAGAGGTTATAAGTGTTATGATTTATCAAGTCGTAAAGTACTTATTTCCAGGCATGTGACTTTTGATGAACATACATTCCCCTTTTCTAAATTACATGCTCCTCGATCTCCTACTTATGATTTTTTGGATGCAGGAATTACACCTCTCCTTCACTCACCTGATCAACCAAATCCATTTGAAGCCCAAGTCTATCCCACCCCACTCGTTGATCCACCGGCCCAAACTACACCTCCTAGACAGGCCCAACAAACACCACTCATCACCCCAATTCTTACTTCTCCAGTTAGGGACCTCTCCCCGCACCAATCCGCTTCCCCTAACCGGACGCTGCCCAGCCCATCCAACTCCTCACCACGGCCCATATCTCCTTCTCCCACCGATCAACCAAATTCACACAATCCACCTCCTCCAATGGACACAGCCCACGCCATTCCACTTGCCCGTCCACCTCACTCTCCACAAATGACAACAAGATCCCAACATGGTATTTTTAAGCCCCGCCAAATCCTTAATCTTCATACCTCATCCGATAACTCCATTTCTCCATTGCCCACAAATCCCCTTAATGCATTCCGTGATCATAATTGGAAAATGGCCATGAAAGACGAATATGATGCTCTTATTGAAAATAAGACGTGGGACTTGGTACCCCGTCCATTTAATGCTAATATCATTCGAAGTTTGTGGATTTTCAGGCATAAGAAGAAATCTGATGGTTCCTTTGAGCGGTATAAAGCCCGCCTTGTCGGTGATGGTGCAGGTCAGCAAACGGGTATCGATTGTGGTGCGACCTTTAGTCCAGTGGTCAAACCGGCCACTATTCGAACAGTACTAAGTATTGCTTTATCTAAATCTTGGTGTCTTCATCAGTTGGATGTAAAGAATGCTTTTTTGCATGGGAATCTCGAGGAAACAGTTTATATGCATCAACCTCCTGGCTTCCGAAGTTCAGAACACCCAGATTATGTCTGCTTGCTTAAGAAGTCCCTTTATGGGCTTAAGCAAGCCCCTCGTGCTTGGTACCAACGTTTCGCGGATTATGTGGCTACATTGGGTTTCTCTCACAGTATTTCAGATCATTCTTTATTCATTTATCGTCAGGGCAACGATATGGCATATATTCTTCTTTACGTGGATGACATTATTCTTACTGCATCTTCAGCTGCTCTTCGTCAATCCATCATGTCTAAGCTTGGTTCTGAGTTTGCTATGAAAGATTTGGGTCCCCTAAGTTATTTTTTGGGCATCTCTGTTACAAGACATTCAGGAGGTCTTTTTCTTTCCCAAAAGAAATATGCCGAGGAAATCATTGAGCGGGCTGGTATGTCTTCTTCTAACCCATCTCCTACACCCGTGGACACGAAAGCAAAACTCAGTATCTCTTCAGGTAATCCTTATCATGATCCAACAGAGTATCGTAGTCTTGCTGGCGCCTTACAGTACCTGACATTTACAAGACCGGATATTTCTTATGTTGTTCAGCAAATTTGTTTGTTTATGCATGACCCCAGGACTCAACACATGTCTGCTTTGAAGCGTATCATTCGCTACATTAAGAGTACTGTCGACTTTGGTCTCCACCTTTATCCCTCTTCAGTTCATAAACTCATTTCCTACACCGACACCGACTGGGGTGGATGTCCAGACACCAGATGGTCGACTTCGGGTTATTGTGTATATCTTGGGGACAACTTAATCTCTTGGTCTGCAAAAAGACAGCCGACCTTGTCCAGATCTAGCGCTGAGGCTGAGTATCGTGGGGTAGCTAATGTAGTTTCTGAATCTTGTTGGATTCGAAACTTAATCTTGGAGCTACATTGTCCTATTCCGTAAGCCACTTTAGTATATTGTGATAATGTCAGTGCGGTGTATTTGTCCGGTAACTCAGTTCAACATCAACGCACTAAGCATATTGAGATGGATATACATTTTGTAAGAGAGAGAGTCGCTCGTGGTCAAATTCGAGTTCTCCACGTCCCTTCGTGTTATCAGATTGCTGACATCTTCACTAAGGGACTTCCGCTGCAACTATTTGAAGATTTTAGAAATAGTCTCAACATTCGACCACCTCTAGTTTCGACTACGGGGGTGTATTAGAATATGTAAATAAATCTTTCATTTATAGCATTTGTATTTTAGGAGATACACGGCTGATTGGGTTAGCAAAATTGTAGCCGAAAGACTCTCCACATTCTTGTATATATATCAGCTATCAAATGAATGAAGGACACAAAACATTTCTATTTCTATCAGATTTTGGGGCATAATTATTATTTGGCTCGACAATCTCTGGCTTTGGTGTGGTCACCTTTGGTTGATCATAAACCTTTTCTTCTGGGTCATAACCATGCCCGGGTTTTGGCACAGCCATCTTTGGTTCGGGAAGGTTTGGTTTTGAATCATATTTGTAATTTGGCTTGGCAATATTTTGTTTGGGTACGATCAATTTTGGTTTTGAGTCATAACCGTAGCTGGGTTTTGGTGTGGGAACATCT
>Ga0325403_1004880_pt1 | contig 12554 bp, 10 predicted proteins | sample PopdelMetagenome_19_FD_205665 | JGI IMG/M metagenome (GOLD analysis project Ga0325403, IMG submission 205665) | Populus deltoides microbial communities from Bellville, Georgia, United States - Xylem-PdKOR-R4 | ecosystem: Host-associated > Plants > Phyllosphere > Stem > Wood/Secondary xylem...
TTTATAGTGAATCTTGGAAGCTAAAAGGTTGAAGAATTAATAAGAATCAATTCTTATTATTATCAATCTTTAATTAGCCATCGTAAATTAAAAATAAATTTAGAAAAATCAAGGGTTCTTTGATTAGAAAAACCAAGGGTTTTTTAGATTAATTTTATATTCACCGATAATTTGTTTAATTAAAACAAATTTCCAACAATTCCTTATTTGAATGAAAATTATCTCATCAGTTTGAAAACGACTCAAGGATTTGTTGAGAGATATTGATTTGGTAGATTACTATATCAAGATAAATAGCTTTTGGCTTTGAACCTTTCTTAGTGAAATTCTATCAGATTTGCTCAACTAAATAGCAAAAATGTTATCTTGAACTATTTAATTGTTATATAAACCATGATAATAGTAATCACATAGTTCTCTACCTAGATATTTTCTTTGGTTCTCATTATTATATTCATTTTGGCCCTAAACTACTCTTGGATTCATGAGTACTTCAAAGAATTTAGCTTTTATTGAAATTTTTAAACAAACATCCATATTTCTTACTCATATATATGATCTTTCATTAAAAATATTATGTTATAACCCACTTGGTATACCAAAATATAAAAAACGGTAAGAGCTTAGCTCACCCTTTATCACACTACAACTAACATTTATTTTATCATAGGAGTAAGTAAGAAATAATAATTTTTTATTGCTACCGAGAATGTTATATAACTTATTTTCCACTTGAATCTAGATTTTAGGATCTTCAATCAGCTAGGTATAATTACCATAATTACACTCTTTCATATTTTAAAGGCTTTAAACTCATTTCTTTCAATGAATTGTACATAAGCTCTCTTGTCAAATATTTTCAAGTTTCTCACCATAAACCATAAAAGGTGATGGTAGAATCTTTACTATTAAAGTAGTACTTTTCGAAGCAGCATTTGTTGACATGACCAAATCTTGAGTAGAAGAAGTAGGAAACATGATATAATCTATAAATAACAATAGCCAACAATATTTAGAAAATAAATATTTTAGCTCCATAATAAGCAAGCAATACAATAAAAACTTTTAAAAGAGAAGTTTTTTGAATAAAAAATATATTTAAACTATGCAAGATAAAACTCATAATCATTTATTTTCTTGGGTTACTATGTTAAGCCTTATTTTATTCATTGATGTTTATTTAATTATTATTATTTCACTTACAAATTATATTGTATACAAAATAGTATGGTGTAAAAAACACTTTCACTAAGTAAGTTCTCGAGAAAGAATGGAGGGGTTACAAACAATCCCATTTAAAATCCAATTTTCTTAGATAAAAAATTGTAGACTGTATCTATTTACCTCACTAACTTTCTATATATATAAATAGGAATGTATATGCAAACAAAACCAGCTAGATAACTTTGATGTCAATCTTATAGAGTACAAGTAAGATAACATAAACTATCATAAACAAATTAATTATTCACTTATTGAAAAATATAAATCAATAAGATATATGGCATGCATTAAACCATCCAAATAGCATGAAAAAAAATTTTAAAAGACAAAATATAATTATAAAACACAGATAAATAACAACCTTCTAAAATAAAATAAAACAAAAATAAATCACAACATACCTAAAAGTTATAGATTAAAGCATATAGAAATAAAATTAAATTCATATGTGAGAATATAACAACTTAAAAGGAAGTTAAATAATAACTTATATTTTAAATATGCTAATAACCTCTTTCATAATTAATTTATATTATTATTTTTCTCACAAGATAAAGTAAACAAAGTCTAATATAAGGATAAAGCCTTAAGAAACTCTTCCTTCAACATAGTGAATTTTAAAAGCTAAAAGGTTGAAAAATTAATAAAAAATAATTATCACCATTATCAACCTTTAATTAACCACTATCAATTAAGAATTAGATCTAAAAAACCAATAGTTCTTTAAGTATAAAAACCAATTATTCTTTAAGATTAATTTCTTATTCACCCATAATTTATTTAATTAAAACAAATTTTTAACAATAACATCATCAATCCTTGTGGGTTCTCAACAAACCTCATCAACTTCCATTTCTATCATTAAACATTGCTATGCTACTGACACGACCAAAAAATTGATATCTTCTCCTAAGTGCATGAGTGTCGAAGTAATAAATAACCTGACAAGATAAGGGTCGAACCACATGGAGATTAATAATAATAATAATAATAATAATAATAATAATAATAATAATAAGTTAAAGAGGACATTGAGATGGAAGATTAATGTAATGATTAAATAATGATAAGAACAATTTTCAAGGTTTGAAGATCCACTAATGGTATTTCAAACAAGTATAGTATAAACTCTTTTTATTACTTAACTGGAATCCACACACAAAGGAGGTTCTAATCGAATTATAATTGTTAACATGATTACATTAATTATTTTATTCGAATAATGCTAATACTTGTGAATATTGTCAGGCATTCGTGATTATAACTCATAGCACATGTGCCAGTTATACAATACGATTTGGGCTATGAAAGTGCCAAGTATTTGTTATACCAAGGCTTATACAATATAAATCTAGATTAACCATTTAACAAGCAAAGTATTAAAAGTGAATAAGATAACAAATACAAAACATGTTAGTATCAAACATTAAAGTCCATGTTGAGTTTATATTATACTTATTCTTACATCATTAGTGTAACATTTTCACATTGACATAATAAACTTAGCTAAACATAATGAAAAAGAGAAACATAAGTAAACAAGATAAGAACATAAATAAGATATAAGTTAAGTAAGTAAAAGAAAGGAAATGAAAAGCATGAACAAGATATTAATATAAACAAAACTTAATCATTACAAAAATATAAAAAAAGAGTGCAAGAGCATGATCTTGATATGAAAACCAAGATACCTAAATGCATGACAAATGCCTCCTTTTATAGGCCAAAATTTGAAACTATTGATTTGATGAATAATTGATGAGTGGGTGGCCACATCTTGACTTTGTGACAATCCTTATCTTCTTATCTAAATAAAACATCATTGATAACGTTAGAATTTGAACCAACTTTACTCATAAAAGTTCTAGGAAATTGTCTCAGCTTTCTAGGAAAAACAATTGAGGTCATTTGGACTTCTAGAACACAAGATATGGGTTGAACACTGAACAATGTTTGGGTTGTAGGACAGATTCAGATTTCTTCATTGTTGCTATAATTTGGACTTGAAAATGACCTTTTTAAATCTTAGACTCCCATGAAAGTTGTAGGCATATGTCTTACCTTTCCATCCATATAAAGTAGACCAAAATCTGAAATCTACAGCTCTAGATATGACCCAATTATCGAACATTGTTCCAGTTTGGACTGCACTAGCATCTCTTTTTTAAGTTTGGCCCTCTCTTTGTCCTTAAAATTTCAATACTTAAACTCATCAATCAATCCCTTCATTTATGTGATAGGCCTGCATTTAAGATGAATATTTACCATAAATTAAAGGTATCTTATATTATTAGATATGTTATTATAAAACATGTTTTAGTTAAGAAGTTATTAATACTTTAAGTGCAAAATGATGATATAAAACATTGATAAAAATGCACTTTTAAGTACTAATCACCTTACGCTCAAGGCCACACACACACACACACACACATATATATATGTCACAATGAGGTATTTTTCCCCACGTAGGATAACCATATCTCTTTTTCAGAATAACATCAGTTTTAAGAATCATCCGAAGATTCAATCCTTTAATTATCCCTTTCCATACTATCTGTCAATGCATTTAACATCAAAATGCTATCTTTTACTTTATGTCTATTTGGGTCATAAATTTAGAATCCTTAGCTAATAATTCCTTTATAAATATCATAATTAATTGACTAATGGCAAGCATTCCTGCCACTGAAAATTTGCATATCTAACATGTATTTAATTTCAGTCTTGATAGTTTATTTACCATGACTTTACAACATTATAACAAAATCTCTTTCTCTTTATACATCCAATATCCATGCCAATTTCTGTTCACTCTTTTACATTAGACAAAAATAATTTGTCTTCATTGGCCATAAACAGTACATTGTCACTAATAGAATTTCATTTGATTGTTATACTTGCCATAAAAATTATATCGTGTTAGTAATCATATGATCCCTTTTTTACGACACACTTTCATTATTTATAATAAATTTATTGGCATTGTCTATGTAAACACTACATGATTCATGAATCATGTTAATTACATTTTTTTTTCAATTTAAAATACAATAAACATATACCATCCATAACCTTGACGAGACTATATCCCATTGATCAATAAATTTGTATTCAAGATATCTAATCCGAACGTTTAAACTATAATATCATCTCTTCTTTTTTTTTTCTTTTTTTTTCTAGAGGTAGTCTATCCTTTCGTTGGTTAGATTTGCCAATTTAACTACCATCATATGCATTCTTTCTCGATGACAAAATCTCCATCTCCATCCTTCATGAGGATTAGCTTTTTACATATTCAACTTCAATAATTTAACATTAATACCACAAACATGATTTCACCACCGTAGTTTTATCATAACAATTTAATATTATACATGTTTCATTAATGACTCAATGAGTCCATAACTCATGTATTAACACTTTCACACGAGCCATTAATCTAACCACACGTTTCACACGAGCCACTAATCTAACCACACATTCCTCAATCATTAATGCTTTTGATACCACTAGCACCAAAATTAGGTAACTAGCTTTTCCATTAACCTATTTACTAGAGCACAAGTTCCTTCCTTGGCCCATTCACTAGGGCACTAGTTGTCACAGCCCAAATTGGGCACTAAATTCCATCCAACATGAATCACCAGTATTCCATCCAACAAGAATACTAGCCCACAACCCAAACTAGGCATCAAATTCCATCTAACAAGAATCATCAGTATTCCACCCAACAAGAATACTAGCCCACAATCCAATCTGGGCACTAGATTCCATCCAACAAGAATCACCAGTATTCCATCCAACAAGAATACTAGCCCACAACCCAAACCAGGCACCAAATTCCATCCAACATGAATCGCCAGTTAACAGCCCAATCTAAGCACCCGATTCCATCTAACAGGAATCATCAATATTCCATCCAACGTTAGTGATAATCAACAGCCCAACCCGGGCACCCGATTCCATCCAACATGAATCATTAGTATTCCATTCAACAGGAATACTAATCAACAGCCCAACCCGAGCATCTAATTTCATCCAATAGAAATACTAATCATTAAATTCTATATATTAGAATTCAAATAATAATCAAAATAATTCCATGGCATAATAAAAATATAGACCATATCAATTAAAATATTTATGGTGCTAAGCACCTACTTCCTTCACATAAATTATTTAAACACATACACATCATCAGCATACATGTATAAATTGAGCATCAATAATTTAATCACAACATACAATTAAATTATCACCCTAAAATTAGTACACTTCATTTTTGTTACTACACATCTAACTCGACAGTCAGTACACTGCTGCCACTAACTCTATTCAAGCCGGCTAGTCCACTATATTTTTCTTGACATAAACATTTACAATTACAAAAGTACAAGTACATTTATAGAAAATATCATTTATTTAACTCTAACAAGTATATTGTAAAAATAAAAGTTTGAGGTGCAAGACACTCATCTAATGCTTGAACTCGCGCAAAAATCTTATATTGGTGAACAAATCCTATAATCTCTCCTGTATCATTAAAGATACATATCAAATGTGGCTCCACCATAATTGAAAATTCCATTTTAAAACTCATTTAAATTTAACAACATATGACATATGAATTCGTGTGTCTCTCTCTCTCTCTCTCTCTCTATATATATATATATATATTTTCCTTTCATTACTTGTCTTTCCAGGCTGAATATCTTGAAACATGGCCTAGAAATATTTTATTTTGTCTACTCAACCATCATGTGCAGACTTAGTAACTTGACATTCTTACATTTATTTATACCATTGAAACTAATTTATTTTTCTTATCAAACCATTTCTTGGCCGAATGACCTTATTTATTTTTTTTCATGATGAGTTGTTCAATTCTTTTTCATAAGTCCACTTTACTTCATCTTAAGTAAATTTAACAGCACGTTTTCATCATTATTCCATGCACACACCTTAATTTAACCTTTTTCTCCCCTTTTATTATCCATTTGGACAAACTTAAAACTCCACAAAAAAGGAATTTTCCTTCCATTTATCAATTATTTCAAATATAACCCAATTAATTCGGCATTTAACAAATCACAATCCAATATAATCACTATAGCATTAAATCGAATAAACTCAAATTCAAGATTTTCATTTTGGTTGAATTCCATATTATGATGAGAATTAGGATTCTTTTAAAATTCTTCCAATTGACACTCTACCTAATTTTCTTTTTACACATAAATACATCCATACATAATTTACATATCAAATTAATCAAAATCTAATCTCATTATTTCTTCTTCATTTGGCCGAATGCCTTCATTCATGGTGAAGGATGATTTTCTTTTTAATTATTTGAATTAAACCTTTAACCATTCATTTCATATATATTCTAATCTCATTCAACTCAAATTCCATAGCAATTAAAACAATTAAGCTCTTCCCCTCATTGATATGTCTAGGTCGAAACTACCTCTAGCATGACCATGAGTTTTTTTTCTCAACTTTTATGAAATTTAATCCCTTACCCACACATTAAACACTCCTATTTATCTCATTAATACACAATTTTCATGTCAATTTCAAGCAACAATTCCAAACCCTTCAAGGTAAGTTTTGCAGAAACTTTGCATTAAATGAAAGATACAATTTTCTTCAAGTTTTCTTTCAATTACCACTAGAGCCAATCCTTTTTAATGCCTAAAAACATATATTTAACATTAAATCAACAAACTCAATCTCATGTCAATTTCAAGCAACAATTCCAAACCCTTAAAGCTAAGTTTGGCAGAAACTTTGCATTAAATAAAGGATACAATTTTCTTCAAGTTTTCTTTCAATTACCACTAGACCCAATCCTTTTTAATGTGTAAAAACATATATTTAACATTAAATCAACAAACTCAATCTCCCTTCATACACTTTCAAAACTTCCATAACACACTTTACAACATAATCATTAATTTCATGTCAAAACCTCAAATTGAGCTTTAGTCAATATTTCATACCTCTTAATTACAAGGAATCAAAGAAAAAATGGCAGATAATCCAAGCTTTTCTCCATTTTCTTCTTTTCCCCTTTTCAACTTTCAATTTTCCTCTTTTCTTCATTTTTTTCACCATTTCTTTTCTCTCTTAATCCATCAAAATCTTGTGTTTAATCAACATATCTCTCAAAATCACTCATGATTTTCTCATTTTGGAAAATAAATCCTTAAAATTTTGGAAGAAAAGGACAAAACCGTCATCACTCCCTCTACCAAGTGTGCTGGTCAAAACTTATAATGAGGGAAGATGAAAGTTTGCTTTATTTATTAACATGCCCTTCATTTAATCCTATAGGTGATTTTTGTGTAAAATACCAGCTTCTGACTGTAATAAAAATGCTTTTCTGAACTTTTAAAATTCTAAAATTTTAACCGAAGGTAAGAAAATATGTTAGGAGGCTCCATGAAAAATTTTAGATTTTTTTTACAGTCATGTCGAGAGTTATGCATTTTAGCGTAAAACTGAACAATTTACGATTTTCCATCAAAATTGAAATTTTCTTATTCAATTCTTACATAAATTGTACAAATTGTTTTACTAAATCCTTGGGATCATTTTATTTTCTAAAATATATTTATTTTACATTCTTACCATCTATTTTATTTACAAACTTATTACCGTTTCACAGTAACATTACCAATATTTATTTGGTGCCTGGACCATTAGTCTTAACTTTTCTTTGTATTATTCTTTATTTTATTTTATTTTTTATTATCATTCTAATTCCTTGGAATCATTTTTCTTATTCTTTTTTTTATTGAAACTAATTACCGGTTTCGCCATCCTTATGAATTTTTAACTAAAATTCATAACTCCAATAGGAACCCCATCCATACTTTTATATTTAATCATAGAGACCATTCTCTCCATTTCACATAATATTCTCTATTATTTATATCATGTTTTTTTTAATTATATGGGTTTTTGCAATTAGAATTGGGTTCCCTATTTTGTTTCAGTTTGATTCTATGGGGTTATTATAGTCTAATGTCCTAGATCACGGGTTTCACGACACCATGGTCAGGTCAAGCCCATATATTGTTGTCATAATATTGTTTTTTAAAAAGATATTTCATCCAATATGTCTTCGTCTCAATATTTTTATTAAAAAATATTTCAACAATATATTGCAATCTCAATATTTTAAAAGTGTTTCTTCTAGCATGCATGGGTTTTTTTTTTTTACTTCCTACCATCTTTATAATTTTTAATGTTAGAAAAAAATTGAGTTAGCTCACGGTGTAGCGCTAACTAAAAATCTAGTAAGAAAATCTAAAAGGAATTGGAAAAATATTATAACAACCCATAGTAAAAAAAAAAAAATACCTTTTTCCTTGTAAAAAAAAACTAAAAAACTTGTTGTCAGTAAAAAAAAAACTAAAATACTTGTTGTCAGGGTAATATAGTTTTTTCACATGGGTCCATTAGTCATTATTGCTTTTATGGGGAATAAATCGATCTTTTTACAATTTTAGTGCACAGTATAATAAATACATTTCCCTTAAAATTAATTTTTTTAATGCTTATGCCTAGGGGTGTTTTGTATTATTAATTTTTTTAAGAAGAATGAATTGACTTAAATGCCCTTAAAAGTGGAAATTTCTTCATCTTACATCCAGGGGTAATTTTGTATTTTCACTTTTTTTGTTTTGTTATTATCAAGTTTGTCTAGGGGTATTTTGTAATTTAAAAATATAAACATTATTAAAAAAAAGTCGCTTACACGTGCAGTGTGGCCAACGAGAACGCTGAATCGTATTGGTATCCTCTCCATAATGAGGCAATGTGTGTGGCCAACGACTGTCTAACATAGCATTGATGACTTTTTATTTTTTTATATTTTTCTCTCTCATCTTCGATTTGGTCCCTGTTCTATAGATTGCTATTTGTTTTATTTGGAATAATTTATAAATATGGGATTCGTTTTCAATTTCAACCCTGTGAAATCTTTTCATCTTTTAAATTGGTTCTCATTCTTTTTATTTTTATTTGTTTTGTATGAGAAAACTTTTTAAATTAGTTTTTTTTTTTATGATTTCATCCTTAATTTCTTTTTACCAAATATGATCCTTTTTTTTCACTTTAGCAATTTTTTTAAATTGATTTTTTCCTTTCAATTTTATCTTTCAACATTAAATTGACTAAGAATTGAGCTTTTTGATTTAGCTTAAGCCTAGAATTTCACGGGTTGCGAGTTTTAGAGATTAACCCAAGTTAAGGAGGTTCACCCAAGTTTGTTTTTTCTTTAAGAACTCAAGTTTTAACACCTCTAGTACATCTTACCTAAGGTAAGCTGCTTGGTATTTGGTTTGCCTTATGATTGCTATGGTGTTTATGTTCTTTAATCAGTTTTCCTAGGATAGGTTTGCTATGATGAATGAACTTCGGTTCAAAGTCTAAAAGAAAGAACCCTTGGTCAATGTGGATCACATCTTTAGATGTGTCTACAAAGTACCAAGAAGAACCAATGCATATCTCTTGAAATCTGTGTTTGATTCAAACTAAATTTATAACCTACGATTTAATAGATAATTAAGATAGAAATCTAAGGAGATTCAATGTGCTTTAAAAGCTCATTTTTCTCTTAGTATTTCAAGTGTCCGTGACTCGTAAATTGCAAGAAAGAGAAACAAAGAAACTAAGTTAGAAATCTAAGGAAATTCAACGTGTTTTAAAAGCCCTATTATTATGATGTTTTTGATCCAGACCCTATTTTTTTTAATTCCTCCAATGAAACCGATTCACTTTCCAAAGTTTAAAATTTGTCTTTAATTAAACCAATAAATCCTTAAAATATTAAATCAGGTCCCTCAAATCAAGACCTGAAAAACTCGAGCTGGAATCCTTCTTGCGGCTGGATTCTCTACTTTCACGCTAGATGTTTAGATGAGAATATCTTAAACTTATGATATCAAAATCAAGCAATTTAAAAGCTCAAAATCATCAGAACGTACAGGACTAAAACTTTCATTAGGGATTCAAAGTGAGATAAAATCATTTTGAAGAACAGAATTGCAAAAAAAACTCGGGCTAGAACCGTTCTCGCACAGGATTCTCTGCTTTCACGCTAGATATTCAAAAGGAAATATCTTAAGCTTCTGATATCAAAATCAGGCGATTCAAAAACTAAAATTCATCTACACGAACAAGACTATAACTTTCATGATGAATTCAAAGTGAGATAAATTTGTTTTGAAGAACAGAATCTTGCCGCAACCTGGTTGGTCAAAAGGGATCTCCTGATCTGATTTCAGAAAATTAACAATGTCGAACATCCCAATCTGACCGAGAGTCTGTCATAAGAACAGCGAGCCCTAGGACCCAATAAAGGTGTAGGTCAATTCTTTAACATGACATGAGTGACAACATATAGCTGGGATGATTAGATATTGCATGGAACCAAGTCAGAATCAAAGCCTAAGTTGGAACAATAAATCATGAAAACAACATAATCAATTTTTTTTAGTGTAAATTTTGAGAGATTTATCCAAGTTTAAAGACCATATAAATAATGAATGAATTTAGCATTATAAAAACTCTTAATCAGTCTAGGAAACCTAAAGATTTTGGTCGCAAGGGGGAGGATAAAGAGGGCAGAAAACAGCTCAAACAGGGCTCGAAAAATATTTTTTTCTTCTCTGCTTTTATCAATCTTCTAACAAACATGAGCTAATCTCTTGCATTTGGTTCAAGAGGGGTATACACAATCTCCAGCACGTGCGGCCCAAAAATGAGTAACAACACAATGTTAGAGTTTTTTTTATGTATATATATTGTGCTTCGTGATTTTCTTCAATTTCTTTTCTATTCATTTATTTCGGTACCATCACTTTTTTTTATATATTGGCTTATCTTGATCTCATGACTTGACTTGCATATTTGGCATGCTCATTTAGGTTAGCTCAAGATGAGTATTTTTTTTCTGTTTTTTTTTTCCATTTGATTAGTTGAAATCTTAGTTTTGTTGTCACCTTTTTGTTTTTGTTTTTTTTTTTTTACAAGTTCCTATGACTTTTTTTATTATTGAAATTGATCTATTGATTGTCAGTATATGTTCTTTAATCACCTGGCTCTTTTTTTTTACCAGTAAAATAAATATACACATCATGTCCACAAATCTAAGTATATACTTTATTATGTTGTTTGTTCGTTAATTTTGACCCCGTATATATATGCAAGGTCTTCATGATTCAGGTGTCAGCTTATGAAATCATCCCTGTAGAGGATGATGCACCATACCAAATCACAAATCATAGCAGGAGCAATAATTGTTAAACAATTGGTCAAAAAGCAATTTACACATCCAATTCTAAACATTTTCAGTATCTTTGTTTTTGTGGGTTGGATTTTTAACGATTTTTCCAATATCAATTTAGGGAACATTTCAAGTTCTTCATTGAAACATGATGAATTGCAAGCCCAAACCAAAATGTTATTAACAATGAAGCAATGTGTTCGGGGATTTCATATAATTTACCATCCTAAAATATTTGATCAAATAGTTAACTAAAAAGTTTGTAATAAATTCTAAAAAAATTTGTGAAAAACCTAATTTACATTCTCAAGTGGCTGCACCCTTTACATTCTATTTTTTTAACATTAAGGAGTGTTTTTAATATATTTTTTAATTTAATTTGATGTATTTTAAAATATAAATTTTTCTGGATGTTGGTTTTAAAGTTTAAATATAGAAAATTAAGAGAGTACGCAAACTTTATTAATCAACATACCCACTCTTGACAATATCTATATACGGTGTAAAACCTTTACATATAAGTAAGCATAATTAAGTGACTATTAGATAATTCACCGACACCACATTATGAATAGGATTAATTTTTTTTAACATGAAAAAAAAATCTAGGTGTTATTAATATATTTTCTAGTAAAAATAAAATTTAAACTGTGTGGAAATTGATCTAACATATCTAGTAGTTTTGGCTAAAAACAATCCAAATGACTGGTAAAAATATAATTTGACTCAAAATAAATATTTAAAATGAGATTTGTTTTTATAAATATTGACATATTGACATATTATATCAGTACAAATCAAGTCATATGTTAACATACCCTTCCATATGTTGATTCATGAGACCATGATAACCTAATAGTAAGCAAATCAAAACAAATTATGAAGATCAATTTTTAATAAACTCAATGTTAAATGATAAAATTGAAAAAAAAATTAAAAAACCTGAGTTAACTTGGGTTAACCTATCATATCCGTGACTTGGATCATGAGACCAAAATAACTCAATAAAAATGTGAAATTGAAAAAA